>Ga0209700_107613_pt1 | contig 15009 bp, 10 predicted proteins | sample SiratroredBW_FD_187528 | JGI IMG/M metagenome (GOLD analysis project Ga0209700, IMG submission 187528) | Root nodule microbial communities of legume samples collected from California, USA - Siratro red BW (SPAdes) (version 2) | ecosystem: Host-associated > Plants > Roots > Nodule | place: USA...
TCTTTTTTTTATTATTTAAATGATAATAATATAACAAAACTAGATATCAACCCTTTTATTTTAATTTTTGTATTTATTTTATAATCTGAATTAATTTACTTGCCCGGACGAAATTGGGTGTTGACAATTATTCTCTACAATTGTCCTTTCTGCAGCTACCTTTATTACATTACCTTCTCCTTTAAAAACAACTTTGTCCTCAAGGTTAAAGTCTGGAAAGACTTGCTTAATAACAATGGTGTCCTCCCACGTTGCTTGAGTTTCGTCCATCCCCTCCCACTTTATTAAATGTTGTTGCACATGGTGTTGACAATGTTTTTCACAAACATCTCAGTCACTTGCTTACTATAAAAGTCAGCCTTTAAACTAACCAAATGTGCATATTTCGAAAGTCTATCAATAACCACCATATAACAGTGTGTCCATTAGAAGAGGGAAGGTCAGTGATAAAATCCATAGCCACATCCTCCCATATTTGTTCCGGAATAGGCAAGGGTTGTAGTAACCGAAGGGTAGAGTTGTAGCATGTTTGGTTTGTTGACATATTAAACAATTCTACACATACTCCCTTATATCAGCCTGCATATCGAGCCAGTAAAATTGAGTTGCAATTCTCTTCAAGGTTTGCGTAAAACCAGAATGTCTACCCAACAATGTACTGTGGATTCATTGGAGAATTTTTTTAACTAATTCATATCCCTTGGGTAAAACCAATCTGCCTTTCCAATACAGTAATTGATCCAAGACTGAATAATAAGGATTGGGAGGATTGTTTTGCAAACACAATTGCATAATTGCACGTAAGTAATGGTCTTGTGCAATGGATTCCCGTAAGTCTAGCAACAGTTTAGGCTGAGATATAGCCATCACAAAGGATCGAGAAAGAGAATCAAATCAGCAACCTCATTCTCTTTTCCAGGTTTGTACTCAATAGTGAAGTCATAACCAATCAACTTATGCAACCAGTTTTGTTGTTCGGGTGTGTGGACTACTTGGTCAGTGAGTGATTTTAGGCTTTTCTGGTCAGTTTTTATAATAAATTTGTGGCCAAGTAGATAATGTCTAGATTTTGCAATGGCCTCCATGATTGCCAAAAATTTCTCTTGTATAGGTTGACTGCCTTTGCATCCTATCCGTGAGCTTTTTGGAAACATAAGCAATAGGACATTGATCCTAGCTCAAAACAGCACTAATACCCACCTCTGAAGCATCAGTTTCCATAGTGAAAGTTTTTGAAAAATCTGGCAAGGCTAAGACTAGTACATGTGTAAGTGCAGTTTTTAGCTTGGGAAAAACTTCACTAGCATCTATTCCCCATAGAAATTTATCCTTTTCAAAAAATCGGTCAACGAAGCTGCAATTACAGCATATGATTTGATGAATTTTCTGTAATACCCAATTAACCCAAGGACTACTCTCAGCTATTTAAGATTTTGCAGTACTGGCCATTGTAAAAGTGCTTGTACTTTTCCTTTATCCATTGTTACTCCTTGCCTTGAAACTGTGTGGCCCAGATAGTCTACTTGAGGTAACCCGAAGGAACATTTAGATAGTTTTGCATAGAGCTGGTGTTGTTGCAACAACTGAAGAACCAATTCCAGGTGTAAAAGATTATTACTCCAAGAAGGACTATAGACTAACATGTCATCAAAGAAAACCAAGACAAATTTTCGAAAATAATCTTTAAAAACATTATTCACGAGGCTTTGAAAAGTGATTAGAGCATTAGTAAGCCCAAATGGCATAACTAGCCATTCATAATGTCTTTGGTGAGTCCTAAAAGTCGTTTTGTGTCGATCCTCTACAGCAACGAGAATTTGATGATAGCCTGATCTAAGGTCTATCTTGGAAAAATAATGAGAGCCATATAATTCATTAATAAGTTCATCAACTGTGGGGATGAGAAAGTTGTCCTTGATTGTAATTGCATTTAGCACTCGATAATCAGTGCAAAACCTCCATGTACCATCTTTCTTCTTAATCAGTATGATTAGGGAAGAGAATGGACTAGTGCTAGATGCAATAATGCCTGCAGTAAGCATCTCTTGAACCATCGTTTCTATCCGCTGTTGTTGACTGTGCGGATACCAATAGGGACACACCTTTACTGATTTTGCATCCTTCATTAAAGGAATATCATCGTTATGACTTCTGGAGGGTGGTAAAGTGGTGGGTGGAGAAAATATACTTTTGTAATTATGCAACAACTGGACTAACTCAATGGGCATTTTATTTGGTAGTTCAAGCCACAAATTAGAAAACACCTCTTTTTGTTGAAACTGCGAGGTGAAAACCTCCGTCATAGCATGAATATTATACATGCTTCGAAGGCGATTAAATTGAGCAGGACTTGGCAATTGATACTTATCACCGTGTAATGTAACAAATTACTTATCCTTATAAAACTTCAAAGTGATCTTGCTGTAATCGAAATGTGAGGCCCCAATTTAGCAAGTCACACAGCTTCAAGTACCAAATCAGCCCCAGAAATTGGTAAGAGATATACAGGAATTTGTAATGAATGCCCTTGTACAATTACCTCAAGTTGCTTCACCATTCCTTCGGCCACTAATGAATTACCGTTTCCCACCAGGACTTGAAAACTAGGAGCCTCTTCCACTGGGAGTTTCAAATAATTTGCAATTCGGGGTTGTAGAAAGTTATCTGAATTGCCACTATCGAGCAAGATTTGAATCACCATGCCATTAATAGTGCCTTGAAACTTCATAGTGCCTAGCCCCATTGAGCCTTTTAAGGCGTTATATGATAAATAATGGTCATGTATTATGTTATCAACCATTTCTTCTGGTGCAGGTTGGTGTTCCAACTCCTCATCCTCATCTATATGTAGCAACGGGTATTGTTTATTGGGACACCTATGAGAGGAGGTGAATTTTTCACCACAAGTATAACAGAGCCCTTTTTCTTGTCGGATTTGCATCCCTGCTGGGGATATTCTTTTCACAGGTCCTTGCTTTGGAAGTGTGGACTGTGTGGTGGTAACTGGGACTTGCAGTAATGGTGGGAGGCTCGTGGATTTGATAGATTGGGATGAGGCAATGTTTGTTTGTTGATGTCGAAAGGGATAAGTGTGGTGTAGAGGCATGCTTTCTGGAGTGTATTTTTCTTAATATAACTTGGCCAAGGAAACACACCGTATTAATATAGTCGGAGATTGAGTTATTACATCACGTTGAATATCTGGTTTAAGTCCTCCCACAAAATAATCAATCAAAGCTTCACTCGTGACTTCTTGTAAACGATTTGCAAGAGCGGTAATCTAAGTATAGTAATCCTGGACTGAAGTAACATGTACTAATTTGAAAAGTTGTGACCAAGAAAATTCATACGGAGAGGGGTCGAAATCTAATTCTAAGCACAAGTAAAATCAGTCCAAAAATGGAAAGGATTGGCTCTATTAGTCATTTGAAACTAAGGAACTACCTCTTTCTCCATATGAATGACGGAAATGGTAATATGTTAGGCATATGGTGTATTGTAATAATCGAAAAATTGTTCAGCCTTGAAGATCCCCTAAAGAACTTCAGAACTGTCAAAGCGAGGGAAATCCAACTTGACGTTCCGCCCTTGAAATGGTTGCGAGGACGTATTGTCACTACCGGAACTGTGACCTTCTACAAAATGATGAAGGTTTCCTCCAGAACCCCGATTTTGTTTTAGCAGGGTTTCCACCATATCTTTGATAGTTTCAAATCGAGTTCGATTTTCTTGACGATCCGCTTCCATCATCTCTAAGATTTTTGTCATATTTGCAGATATTTCCTTGAGATGTGTATTTTCAGCCATGTTCAACGACGAAGAGAGCACCAATGTAATAATATCACAAGAGCACCAATATTACATTCTAACACAGCAATTAGAAGAAAAGAAATGAGAAGGCACAAAAGCAGAGGTGATTTTTATTGTTTTAGAAGAAGGGAAACAATCCCTAACCGAATTCTCAAAGAAAGATACAAAATGGATTCCCCTTTTCTATCTCCTCTTACTGCTTAATATATTAATATTTAGACCACTCAAAATCAGCCTATTTGGAATTAGCTATTTTGGGTCGTGCATTACATCTCTTTCCTTCGTGGCCTGTTTTTATAATTTCACTATTCTCTGCAATTGCCCTTTCTACAACTACCTTTGTTACACAAAGAACCAAGTCTAGATCTTCAAACATAAACAAATAAACTACTAAATGAAGAAGCAAGATTTCTACATGCTCAAATGTTTTCCTTTATGTAATAGTATGTTACGGCGAAGGCAAAAGGGGAAAGGGAGGACAAACTAACTATAGGAAATATTCAAATTCTTCACTGGTTCCTTTGTTACAATATACCTCTTTATAAGACTCTAACTTTAGTAGTGAATCAATCTCTAATTGACAGTTGTATTCATCTAACAAAAAATATTCTAGTATAACAAGGTAACAACTACCTCTTAGATAAAGTCCTTAAACTAGGTGGGTTTTGATACCTTCCTAGTGAGTTTAAAAGGTTCTGACCCATTATCAATTGCCTCTTCTGGAGCATAAACGTTATCGTCAAAGTTTGTAGATGTGGTTATGGGAAAGAGTGGGGTTGGTAGTACATCAAATGGGTTCTCTTTTTTTCTCTTGTGGTTGGTTTAGGTCGTGGTAGGTGTGTCTATGGGTGAGTTTTGTAAAATATGTTGGGTGAGTTTTGTAAAATATGTTGGCCATTTGGAGTGGGTCCAGTAAGAGTGTGCATTGGGCAGTTTTTGGGTTGGGTTTGGGGAAGGTTCCGAAGTATGGGGAAAGGGTGCTTTACAACTGGACTGCTTCTTCCTGCACCTCCATATCATCTTCCTGCACCTCCATAAACTTTAAAATTCCAGCAATAGACATGAGTAAATTACAAAATTATCCATGCTGCTATAAACTAAAGTTTTGAACGGAAGAGGTGCAGTGCAGTTCTAAACGGAGGTGGAAAGTGTGGCACTGGTGGGAGGTTCCGACGGTGTTAGAGTGGCGGATTGAAGGCGCTTTGGGCGACTGTTGGTCGGAGTGGGTGGCTGAAAAACAACGAAAGTCGTCATCGTCGAGGTATTTGGTATCCAGTTTTCTATTTTTCACGGATTGTAGAAATCATAAGCATTTTATATTTACGGTTTCTATAAGTCGTAGGTTTAAAATCAGGATATTAGACACTAACGGATTGTAAAAACCGTAGTCAAATCAACATTTATAAGAGCTTACGGTTTATACAACCTGTAGGTGCATAGGTGTATGACAGAAGTCTACGGATTATAGAGACCGCATATCAAATTAAAGCGTACGGTTTTTAGAAAACGTAAGTAATTCAAAATTTCTTTTCTGCGGTTTGTACAAACCGTAGAACAGTAGACAAATTTTTTCTCTTCTGCAGTTTGTACAAGCCGCAGAACAGAAAAATATGTTTTACTGTTTTACTGTTTGTACAAACCGCAGAACAGAAAAAGATGTTATATTGTTCTACGGTTTGTACAACCCGTAAGTTACTCTTTTTTGATTTGTACAAACCGTAGAAGAGAAATTTTGAATTATTTAGAACAGTTTAACAGTACAAAAAAAGTCCACCACCGCTGTCTTCCGCTACCAATCCACCACAACTACCTCTACAATCTAAAATTAAACTTACAATGATGTTTACCTTCCTTTCAATTGCTTAAATGGGTGCCAAAATGATTCAAGTGGAGGTTTGTGGGTTGCGGTTCATGAAAACCGTGAATGAAGAACCAAGGATGGAGAACCAACGCCAGCAACCAAAGTGCACTCAATGTAGATCTGCAGTGGCAAAGTGGGATACGAGCACTGACAGTGGAGGTGGAGGTGGAGGTGCAGCCGCCGTCAGTGGAGTTCGAATGGGGTGCAGGCAAAGTGGAGGAAGAAAGGATGTGAAGGGTGGTGGAGGGTATTATGGGGTGTGAAATTTTTTAAAAGGGGTTAAACGGTAAATTTGCCTAGACTATGGAGGTGTAGGAAGATGATATGGAGGTGCAGGAAGAAGCAGTCTTACAACTGGGATGGGTATTGAGTTGGCAGTCATGCATGAGTTATTAGGAGTGCATGTGAACTACTTGATATTGGAAAGTGTGTATGATGGGTTCAGTTCAGCAAATGGGTTCGTCTACCTTTGTGTTTGATTTAGGAGGCATGGAGACATAGCAATGAAACCATCAATTTGTTACGGTGAAGGCAAAATGGGAAAGAGGGGGGACAAACTAACTAAAAAAGATATTCAAATTCTTCTTTGCTTCCTTTGTTACAATAAACTTCTTTATAAGACCCTAATTTTAATATTGAGTCAATTCCTAATAGACAGTTTATTCATCTAACGAAAAATATCTCATGACGACTTTGTTTCATGTAAAAAAAATACTCTTATATAATAAGGTGACAACTAACTCTTAGATAAAGTTCTTAAACCATATGGATCTTGATACCTTCCTGTTGGACCTTGAAGCTCCTGACCCACTATCACCCCTAAAGTAGCGATCTTCATAAAGTTCTTGAGTACTGTGAAGTTGTGTTTAAAGGTTGAATAATTGGTCTAAAATGGTTTGAAGGGTTTTGTTTATCTCTATGTTTGATTTAGGAGGCACGAAGACATAGCAATGAAACCACCAATTTTTTACAATGAAGGCAAAATGATAAAAAGGGGAGACAAACAAACTAAAATAAATATTCTAATTCTTCTTTGCTTCCCTTGTTACAATACACTTCTTTATAAGATCCTAATTTTAATGGTGAGTCAATCCCTAATAGACAATTATATTCATCTAACAAAATATATACTCGTGACAGCTTTGTTTCTTGTAACAAAAAATATTCTCATATAATAAGGTAACAACTAACTCTTAGATAAAGTTCTTCAACCATATGGATCTTGATACCTTCCTATTAGACCTTGAAGCTCTTTACCCACTATCACGGTTCCTAAAGTAGCGATCCTCATGAAGTTCTCAAGTACAGTAAAATTGTGTTTAAAGGTTGGATAATTGGTCTAAAATGGTTTGAAGGGTTTTGTCTATCTCTGTGTTTGATTGAGGAGGCAAACATAACAATGAAACCACCAATTTATTATGGTGAAGGCAAAATAGAAAAGACATGAGACAAACTAACTAAAAAAAATATTCAAGTTCTTTTTTACTTTCCTTATTAGAATACACTTCTTTATAAGATCCTAATTTTAATAATGAGTCGATCCCTAACAGACAGTTTTATTCATTAAAGAAAAATATATTCATAACAACTTTGTTTCTTATAACAAGAAATATTCTTATATGATAAGGTAACAACTAATCCTTAAATAAAGTTCTTCAAACATATGGATCTTATATCTTCCTCTTGGGCCTTAAAGCTCCTGATGACCCATTACCACGGTCCCTAAAGTTACAGCATGATAGAACACACACCACTTTGCCTTGCATGTAAATTAAGCTACAAAAAGTGTGTTGACAATGATTAAACTCTTGTGTCACTTCTGAATGTCGTGAATAATTTTACATTTCATTCAAGGTTTCAGTAAAGGATTTTATAAAAATCCGACATTTTTGCCAATCAAAAAAGTGGCATAACTTTTAATTTATACATTAATTTGCCACAGTAGACTTTTTGTCTATGATTTTATTGCAGGTTTATGGATCCTTTTACATTCGGAGATTATCCTGATACCATGAGAAAGAATGCTGGCTCAAGGCTTCCTTCCTTCACCAAAAAGGAATCAAATATGATCAGGAACTCAATTGACTTCTTAGGAATAAACTTTTACACCTCATTTTATGTTGAGAACAATCCTGGCAACCTACAAAATGAAGATGGAGATTTCATAGCAGATATAGCAGTGGGAACTGAAAGTATGATATAAGATTTATCCCTGACTAAATTTTATTGCATAACAAATTCTATATCAAGGTTCAACGAGTTACCCATATATAAATATTTATTTATTCTGTGGGATCTCATCCCTGACAAATTCTCATGCAAGGAAGTTTACTTAATTACTTTCTATTTGATTTTCACCAACTGCGGTTCTAAAGGGTTCGCGTGTCAATAGTTGTGATTTTTCTTTTTTCCTTTGGATAATTGAATTTATGTGTTTTTTGTCAAATATTTAAATTTTCTAATTCTTTGCGACAGAAAATTTGATTAACAAACAATATCTCTTGTCCTTCCTTACATTTCTAATACTTTTTTAGATCTTCGGTCACTCGCCCTGATGCAATTTCTTCTGCATTCAATCTTTGTAAAAATAAATGTTAACATATAAATCTGATCATGAATCCATAGCATATATAGTTCATGTCATCAAACATTAACAAATCCTGTTTAAATTTTAATATTTTAAACTGCCATTGCTTGATTGTTTAGCAAACCTTCCAATGTTTGTGGAACTGAAATAGCTAGTTGTTGTTTGTCTATTGTAGGAATTTTTCGAGAAGATACAGCTCCAGATGAGGTAACAGAGAATGAACATGGTGCACCCTTTATGTATTTCTATTTTTTTAAGAATATAAAATATTTTCCTCTAATCAGCTCGTTGTTATAGCTACCAATTACTCCAGATATTTTGCTAGGGGTGCTACACTCGATAAAGAAAGCATATGGCAATATACCAATATACATACATGAAAATGGTACATGATTTTTCAATTCATGACATAGTATTGTTTTACGATCTTCATTGTCTTTCTTTGAAATCATCATTCAAAACTTCTCCCTTATTGTCATATTCAGTCATCCTACTATATCGTTCTTTTTATTTTTGCAGGCCAAAGAACACCTCATAATTCATCGTTAAAGGACTGGTCGAGGGTGAAGTTCTTGCAAGCATACATTGGAAGTTTGGTTGATGCCCTAAGGTACTTTTACTTTGATTTTCATTTCCAAGCCAAGTCAAACGGGTGCATAGTTGTTTCGTGAAAGCTGATTTTTGTTTATTATTTTGCTTCATATTGGCACATCTAAAGGAGTGGATTAAATGTAAAAGGTTATTTTGTATGGTCCTTCATGGATACATTCGAGTTTATGGGTGGATTTGAGGTAAGTTATGGCCTATATTACGTAGATATGAATGATCCAAACTTAAGGAGGCAACCTAAGCTTTCTGCCGAATGCTACTCAAATTTTCTTAAGGGAAAGCCTATGGACTCAAAGATCACCAAGGAAATTCAGAAGAATGTGCTCTCACACGATACTTAATGCCACATTTTGTAAGCTTACCACATTTTGTAAGTTCCGACTTCCGCTTATTTTTCACGTGGATTTTATTCTCAAATTTCTTCTGCTCAGAAGAAGAGTTTATTTGATACTTCTTCATATTAATAAAATATTATATATTAATAAAATAATAATATATTTTAATTTTAGAATGTGAAAAGTAGTGTCAAAATAATGTTATCCATAAAATAAAATAAAAAGACGGTGATCTATAACATGTTTGGTTAAATCAATTTGTGTGGTTTCACTGTATAAGAGGATGGATTGTTGTGGATGAAATATGTTTAGTTATATTAATTTGGAAGGATGATTTGGAAGGGGATTTGTAGGATGAGATCCTTGCTTATAGGAAGAGATTTGAAGGAATAAAATTAAAAATTACGAAATAGCCCTTGTAAGTGAGTTGAAAATTACGAAACATTTTTTTCATAAGGGTCAATTAGTAATTTCTTAAATATATCAATTAAAAAAAATTCTGTAACATCTATCAAATCATTCTCAAACTTTCACAAACATTCTCTTCAAATTCCTTCAAATCTTATCATCTATCTAATAATCCAAACTTATAAATACAAAATTATGACATCAAATTAAATCTAAATCTAGCTCTAAGTATAAAATTAGCTTTGAAATTACTTTTAGTTCAAAATTTTATTTTAATGCTAAAGTTAGTTAATATAAAATTTGGATCCTTCCACTTATTCAACACCATTAAGTCTATTGCCTAAATTATACGGTAGATGAGTTAAGTGTAACCAAAGTATTTTTATCATTAAGTGATGGATGATAATTGTTTTAACTTCAAAAATAGTATATGAAGTTATTATTGTATTAAAATTCTTTATATTTTGTGAGATATTACCAACTTTCGCGATGATTTTGTAAAGTCTAACAAAATATTCACAAAATAATCTTTTAAAATATGAAAAATTATAATAAAGTGTACACAAACTTTTTTAAAATTCTAGAAACAATATGTTTAGGCTGTCAATGTTGAAGTTCAAGGAGGGATGAAATTAAAGGAGGTTTATTTTGATTTTTCTTTTTCATTTTAAAGAACTAATATGAATAAACACTAAATACTTTCTTTTGAAATGAATTATGTAAAAACTTGATGTTGGAGATCCAAATCAACTAATTTATATTAGAAGATATCATAATAAAATTTGTTAAGATAATTATATCACTCCTTATTCATCATGATTTTTATTGAATTAGCAAATAATATAAAATCTTATATTTGAAGTATTCATCTCTCGATATGAATAATTGATTTAGAAATATTATATTGATTAAAAATAAGATAAAGTTATACTATATAAGTAAGTCCAAATCTCAACTTAAAATTTAGTTTTATAAAATTGAAATACAAATAAATTCTGATGTCAATCTAAAGTTGCAATTTTTATTGTCTGATTTCTTTTTTCTTCTCGTGTTTCTGTCATAATTAATGGTTAGAAACCCTGATCTTTGTTATTAGGTCTTTCTATTATCAAAATATGATATGATTTTAGTGACAACCACTTTCAATAGGACACCAACATTATTCAGACTATTATATAATCTTGCTTAGGTGGTTGTTGAGAAGTTACTAACTATGATGTGCTTATTTAGGTATCTGCGTGTGGTATTTGTTTATATTGTCTAGAGGGAAGAGTTCAATTATGGGTGGTAAAACATTTCATTAAGATTAAAACTAAATTGGTAGATAATAATTTTATAAAATTATTTCATAGGTGGTTGGCGAAATAGATTTCTAATAGTTTTAAACTCATTTCAATAAGTTACTTATATTAAAGTTTCAACATAATTTATCATGAAACCTATATTTTATTATTTTACCCTTTAAAATGATAATAAAAAACTCTAATATATAACCTTATTTATAATTACAATTTTTGAATTATTGTTTCACTGTTACAATTTTTAATTATTAATTTAATGTTATATTTGTTTAATTTTGTTTTAATTATTCAGTTATTTATTTTTATTTTTTAATTTATTGAGAAATGACTATTTTAAATTTTAATGAAGAATAAATTTTATACAAATATTACTTGAAATTTAATTTATATTAAAAAAAGATTATAAAAAGGTTTGAAATAAATTAAAAAATATATAAATTTATAATTATTGAAAGTATGTAATTATCTAATATTAATATTTGATTCAATAATTATTTCTATTTTTATTTATCATTTTAAAAATTTAATTTAATTTATATAAAAAATTTATATTATACAAAGGTTTGAAATAAATTTTAACAAAAAGATAAATTTATAATTGTTGAAAATATGTAATTATCTAATATTAATATTTGATTCAATAATTATTTGTAATTTTTATTTATAATTATACAATTTTTAAATAGTTCATTAGTAGATTTTACCAAGCACTTTTAAGTTAACTTCTTTTAATTTTAACTAGCTTTTCAATTTTCAACTATCTTTTAGATAATTTTATCAAATTTAACTTTTCAGTTATTAACTAGCTTGTGGGTGTTCAACTACTCTTAAAATTTATGAAACATGGTTTACATGAATGGAAGAGTTGTAAGATGTGTATATTTTTTAAACAGTGATGTCAAATAATATTTATCCTAATTCAATTAAGAAACAAATTTGTCAGAGAAAAAAATGTAATTAGAAATGAAGCAATAAGAAGGTATTTTTGAGCAATTGTTATAAAAATGCGACAATTAATGTTTTTCTTTCTTCTTTTGTAATGTTTTTTTTTTTTATATTGTTTTAAAAAATAGTTTAGCACATAGTAGGAGATATGTGATGTTTATATAATGTTATATCGTGGGTTTCTTCTTTCTCCTCCCACGGTCTCCAGGAGCATCCCTGTAATTTTATAAAGTACTTATTTTATTTTTTTAATATAATTTTTGGATTACTTATTTTGAAAATTTTCTAGAATAGGATTTTCATAATATAATTTCTTAAATGGACTTGTTAATACATTCGAACGTCTCATCTACAGTCTAATCTAGTGGTAGTGGGAGTATCTTTCTCATAATAATGTTATCGAATTACTAAATTTAAGACATAATAAAGTGAACATTAACAAATTAAATGGTTTTTGGCTTGTAATTAAAGTTGGATTATTTTTTCATGTCACCATTGATATTACACCAAGTGCCTTTTGAAAATATTGTATTTCATGTTATTAGTTTTGAACAATGAAAGAATGAGAGAAAAAAAATAATTATTTGGAATGAGAGAAAAATACTGAAAACGAAACATAAATGAGTGAAAATTTTATAGTTTGATTTGATTGATGAATATTGAAATAAAAATAATAATTTCTAATTGCATATTTACATATTTAAATAATATAATATAAAAAATTTATATTTTAAATCGTTTTTTATTTAATTTTTAATTTACGAAGAATGGATCGATAAAATAAGTTAAAATAGACTAATGTAGTAAAAATATCAACTTAACCTACCAAATTATAACAAATCAGCAAATTAATAGGCTAGACTAGTAAGATCTATCATCTACACATAGCTAGTAGGAGTATCTCTCTCGTAATGATGTTCTTAAATTATTAAATTGAAGACATCAAAAATAAATTATCAAATTAAGTCATTTGAATATTAATCAATTAGCTCATTTTCAACTTGGAATTAAATTAGGATATTTTTTTTTAATCTTACAATCCAAATCATTATGATACCTACCATCGAAATCATTATGACACCATGTGTCCTTAAAAAATATTGTATTCCACATTAATAGTTTGGAATGAAGCGAATAAAAAGGAAAAAAATTGAAATTGGTTGAATCAAGAGAAAAACGGTAGGAAAAAAAAAAAGCGAGTAGAAATTTTATAGTTTGATTTGGTGATAGAATAAATTTATTTGTTAATTAAAATATTAAAGGAGTAATTTTTAAAATAAATATAAAAAATTTTACAAAAATAAATTGGAATTAAAGCAAATTTTAAATTAAAATTGAAAATGTTATAACATTTTAATAAATAAAAAAATTATATTTCAAAATATAAATATATTAAGTAAATTAATTTACGCATTAAAATTTAAATTAATTAATTTTATTTAATTTATTATTTTAATATGTCCATTTCAACTATTTATTTTATTATAATAAAAATATAATTGTTAATAAATTATATTAAAAACTCAGTCATATTAAATATAATGGATTATGACCAATGTTTCTGCGCTTTGTTTTCTTGCGAAGAAATTTTTAAATGTATAATGATTTTCATTTTTCGTATAAATATTTTCTTTTCTTTTTTTCAACTTTATTTTTAAATGTATAATTGCAATTTCCATTCCAAGAAATAATCAGACCACGTTGAAATTACTAATTTATATGTCATATCTAAAAGCACCCTTAGTTTGATGGTGGATTTGGTTTCATTAACCTTTTAATTTAATATCAAATTTGAATGAAATTAAATTAATATTTTTATTTAAATGTAGATTAGTTTGTTAGTTTTTTTACTATAACACTGTTATATAATGACTTTTTTAACATTTATTTTTTGTTGGACTCTTTAATATCGATTTAATAACATAAATTAAATAAGGTGTTATTGAAAGTTGAAGTTTTGAATAATAATTGTTAATGTAGGTGATACTCCAAATTTATAGTTTTAATTTTAATTGGAGTTATAACCAAATGTCAAAAGTTATTATTTTTATTTTTTTTAACATTAATTAATATCATAACTTTAACAATGATGTTTTTAAATGTCATGATTAAATTAATTTTATTTTCATTTAAAATATGACATTTATAAATATTATTATTAATAATTATAATATTTGTTATTTCTTCATTTTAAGTCAATTAATATTTCATTTTTTATAATTATTTTCTTATTTTTCTTCTTCTCTATTCTCACCTAAATCTTACATATTTTCTCCAACTTACAAATCTCTTTCAAAATATCTTTCACCAGTTGAAATAATACACTGAATTATATATAATATTTTATTAATAATCTCATTCACCCAATCTTGTTGTTGATTCAATTTTAGGACTTATTTACTTTACACTGTTATTTTGATTTTGCTTCAAGAAGGGAGGACCAGTTTGATGGTGATTGTCTAGAAAAAAAATTATCAATTTTTGTATTTGTTATAAGAGATCTTGTTACCTATTTAGTTCACTTCACTTTTTCATCTCTCTTCTTTAATTTTATTTTTTTTATTTTAAAAACTCACTATTTTTATTAATCCCAATATATTTTGTCAGACTCAACCTATATATCAAGTTGTTTGAACTAGTTTCTCTTAAATAAGTTTCCATGAGTGAGATCCAACTTCATACTCAACATGTTTTGTGGAAGTTCTTTGAGTTATATAAAGGATTGATTTGTTTTTTTTTTTTTCGATTCAAACTACTTAAAAATAAAAAAAAATTCCATATAATTAGGCTTTATAACTTTAGGAAAACAATAATTTATTTGTGAAAGAAAGTAAAAAAGGTTCTATGTAAAAAAGAGAGCACGATTGTTTTGTGCACATGAGTGAGAAGGTCTTAAATGTACTTTTACATTACTTGTACATTGTTAAGACTTTTATTTGGCAAGTGTACCGAGTCACAAATAGTAGAGTGGGTTTTAGTAAAGATGTCGATTCCTCAGGGAACAGTTCTATTTTAGAATTTCAGCGTCACTGCTCAGTAAGCGAGTTCAGTTTTGATGAGAGATTTAGTTTGATTAACAATTACTACGAACATGCAAAATAAATTTATAAGCAGTAAAAGAGTCTGAAATGATTAGAGAAACACCCTGGGATT
>Ga0209700_107614_pt1 | contig 15003 bp, 8 predicted proteins | sample SiratroredBW_FD_187528 | JGI IMG/M metagenome (GOLD analysis project Ga0209700, IMG submission 187528) | Root nodule microbial communities of legume samples collected from California, USA - Siratro red BW (SPAdes) (version 2) | ecosystem: Host-associated > Plants > Roots > Nodule | place: USA...
TTTTCTTTGGTTGTATTGTGTTTGATTTTCTATCTGTGATGATCGTGTCTTGACACGGGAGCAGATGGTGCTGCAGATGGATCTTTGGGAGATCATCTAGTTTGAAGGATGCTGTTAGGAATAGTGCATTATTTTGAAAAAACTTATATATGATATTGTAAATATATTTTGAAATTTCAGTTTAGCTTTATTATGTAATTTTGATATATGTTAACTATGGGATACTGTGAGATACACATGATGATAATACTTTAGCTGTCATAGTAGAAGCTTTAATTTTGTGGGGTGTTACATATACTATCTAAAGTATAATTATATTTAATCAAAATGTCATAGTAAACATTTGTAAAAGTCAACAAAAGGTGATAAAAAAAATTTAGATTTTAATTTAATTGTCAACAAAACCTCAATAATTCTTTACTCATTTATAAATTATTACATCGTTAACCATCGCATAAAAAAAGTAATTAATTAAATTTAAATCATTTTATAACTAAATAATAATCACATCTATTATAATGTTTTTTTAGTGAAATCCATCTCAATATATGAATACTCAATCATTCTCACATTTATATTTTTTTAACAGCAAAAAAAAAAAATCAACTTTAGTCACTTTAAATCAACTTTAGTCACGTGGAGACTTTTCTAATCAGCAATATTTTAAGTTGTTCAGATTTTCTTCAACTCTCACCATCTCATACTGTTTATCTATTTGATTTTTATTACTAGTAAAGTCAAGTTACCATTCATTATTGAAGGAATTCTTAGACAATACACATTCTTATTTCATGATATCTTTTCTAAAAATAATATGTCTTGATCTTAACCATCTCAATCAATATTTTAATAATATCATATACTTTAATAATATCATATATTATATGTATATATTTCAACTCATTCATTCATTATTCACTTTTCAATCTCAATCTCAAACATATCAACAATTATAACATCATCAATATTATTCAATCTCGATCATAAATAAATTATTTCTATCAAATCTATAAACGAATCAACAATAGAGAAACAAAAAAAAAACTTTTTTTAACTGAGCTAAAATATTCTAGTTTGAGTTAGAATTTTTTTCACTTAAGAAAAATTCTCTCATTAAACAAATATAATCAGAGAACAAATATAGTTAGTATTATTTTCGCTTGAATAAAAATATCCTCAATGGATAAAAATGAATTTGAAAGAAGTCCAAAATTTTACTTGAACAAGAATCTTGTCATTTGAACGAAACATACCAAAAAAACTACTTTTACAAGTAAATTAAATATTACATAAAACATTTATCACAACTCATCTTCAACTCACCTTTATCAAAATCAATCTATATATACTTTACCATTTTCCTTTCCATATTCTAATTATACATTATATCATTGTTAAATATAAAAAACAACAAAATTTATCAAATTTCACAAATTACATGTAGTTTGTTTACAAATGAATACATCTGATTATAAATAAATATACAAACACCTCTTAATTCTTATATTAAGATATTTATATAACGTGTGATTTATATTATTATTATTATTAGAGATAATGAGAAATAAAATAAAATAAAATAACATATCATTATTTTGTTAGAATTATAAATTATTATATTTCTTAGTTAGTTCATGAAAGAACATAATTTTTTTTTTCATTTTTTATCCATTTTTAAATGCCTTTTTTTAAAGAACAAAGTCATACTTAAAAATGACTAAACTGTCTAATGTAGAAAGAGCGAGAGAAGACTATTGATGAATAGATCATAATAGTATTTATTTATTGAAAGAGGAGAATGAGCGAATTAATTTCAACAAATTTTGGTGCAGATGCACCGGCGATGGAAACCTTGACATCTGCCACTTGAAAAACCTTCTGTGAGACACACAACTGCACAATTCTGGTCTCTGAAGCATAAACCCTGGAATGATTGGCTTTGTGACGAGCATTCTCTCGCCTCACTTCTCATCACAGCCACGTCTATTCAATCATTGCATTCATTAATTTCATATTATTCAATTCACAAAAACACAACACAACTTCATAAATATATAAATATATAGATATCTTACCGGAAGCAAAGATTAGGAGCAGAAACAACGTAAATTCAAGTATTGTTTTGCTCTCCATATCAGATTCTTGAAGCTCTAACTAATTTGAAAGGGAATATGTTAGGGTCTCTCTTCCGGACTTACTTATATATAGCATCATACATACAACTCATAATGAGATGTCATATGTAGTTGCACGTGCAAAAATCTACGCGTTTGCGTGAAGAGACATGGAATGTCTCCATTTGAGAATTACCTCCCTCACATGCTGCTGTAAAGCTTGCGGTTCTTAATTATTACATTTAATATATTTTCTTTTTACTGTGTTTTTAAGACAAACTTAGAAAATAACGACAATTTTGACAGCTAACAAAATTATATAGTTAGTTAATATTTATCACTTTACTTCTTTTTTGGTAATCATAAAACGTTTAGTTTTTAATAATTATATTATGTTTGGAAACAGATGGTCCTGTTTAGATGTTAAAAAGTAATTTTTTAAGGAAATAAAAAATAAAAACATATTAGTCAGCTTTATGAAGAATGTACCCCTTACATGGTTGTCATGCAATACTTAAACACATTAGGTGTATGCATTCTGTTGTTAAGTTTATAGTGTTCCAGAAAGTATTTATTATCATTAATTAATACGAGTTTATTTAAATTTAATAAAGTTGTTTATATAAAAAATTTTCTTCATTGTATGTTCAACAACATATCCTTAGATTATTTTCAATAATAATACTTATTTGGAGTTCATTGCCTCCTTTCTTAGGATCCATTAGTATCACATGTAGTTACGAGTATTTAATATATAATTTTTTTCTTGAATAATAAAATTTCATGAACTCTTTACTATTTTTAATGGACTGTATTATATTTTTTTAGATGGGTCTCTTCCTTTCTCCTTAATTCTTTGTTTTTAAGAAAAAAAAATGGTTTTACAGGTGCCAATCAAACCCCTTTAATGTAAAAATTATTTTTTTTATCATGAATTAAAGATATCTTATTAACAAAAAAGTATTTTAATATAGTCTCCACTAACATGAATTCTTTAATATTAGAAATATTTTATTTTACAAATAATAATTTTCAATTTTAGGAACTCCATGTACGTATGACATGCATATTAAAAGAATGTTTTTATTTAGAAAGAAATTTTGTAAGAAATCTCATTAAAATACTATAAAAAAATTATTTAAAAATTCACATTAAAACACTATATTAATAGATAAGATTTTTTAATAAAAATACTAATTTTAAACGAAATTTTAAATTCTCAATACTAAAATTTTATTTTTGGTGTTTTTAAAATGAAATTTAACAAATTTTTTAAAAATATATTTTATAATTCATGAAGTAATAAATCCATAAAAAATTAATACGTTGAAATTTCTCCATCTCTTTAAAAACTAACTTATTTATTTTTAACTCTTTAAATATTTTGTTTTCTTTATTTTCTTTTTATGTGTTAATATATTAGTCGATCTTATTATTTCCTATGCTGATTTTATGCTTTATTTTCTCCATCTCTCTTTTTCTGTAGTTTCTCTCTCCTGTTGTCTTCTTGTTTTTTTTTCCCTCTTATTAAAATAAGAAATTTTAGAAATTAAGTGATTTAGTCAGGACTACGATGAAAATATATTAGAGTATCTAATAAAGATGACATGAACTATCTAGCAACAAAGACAAGGACCAGCAAGAACAAAAATTCTAATGTTTTCCTCTCCATTAGACGAGAATCTCTTTATATATAAATAGATAGATATAGAATGCTGAAAAATGTTGTGTTTTGAAAGTTCTTATATAAAGTAAGATTGTAGTTGGAACTAGATGTTGGAGATCCAACATCGCCTCAAGATAAGGTCTTTATAAATGGCTGCAAATCTCACTTTACAAGCTGATTTTATAAGGTTGAGTTAGATTTAAAGTTCACTTCTCACTCTGATATTAGATCTTCTAAGGTTGAGTTAGATTTAAAGTCCACTTCTTACTATGGTATCAGATCTTATAAGGTTGAGTTAGATCTCATCCTAATCTCATCCTAATAAGGTTGTGAGGCCTATAAAACCACCTTTAAAAGTCAGTTTTGTAAAATTGAGTTAGGTTTAAAGTCCATAAATTGTTACAAGCGGTTTTGTAAAGTTGAATTAGGCTTAAAGTCTACCTCATAATAGTTTCAGACCTGCAAAACAATGTTTTAACATGTAGAAGAATGCCAGAGAATGAATTGCTATATTATCACTGTTATTGTAACGTTTGCATCTTATTTATTGATCAAGTAACGTATACATCTTAATTGCTATATTAAGTTAAATTAATTTTTTAAGTTTATAGATATGGTAATTATATTGTAAACGTGTACGTTTAATTATTTTTCTAAATAATTAAATTTAATTTTGCTAAAATAGATATTTAAAATTTGTTATAAATTAATGAAAATATAAGCTTTTAAAAATATATACTTTTGACTAAGAAAATTCAAGGTTTAAATTCATGTTATGTATTATTATGAATTTTAACATTTCAACTACCCTCACATCTCAAATATCAAATTATATGTTATGACATGGAACATATTATTAAAAGAAAAAAAAAAAAAAACAACAAAAACCAAAAAAAAAAAAAAAAAAAAAAAAAAAAATTTTCCAACCAAGTTAAACAAAACAAAAAAGACAAGAAAGAGGAAGTTGATACCTATTATGAAAAAGTCTAATTTAATAACAATAGTTAAATCATCGTACCATTTAAAATCTAACTTATTCTCAAGACCAACGAACTTGTCAAAACAATGGTTTCCCTCACGGAACATATGAGAAACTTTGAACTCAATCTCTTTACATATCTTTATACACTTTCTCCATCTCCCTCTCAAAGACCAAAAAATGAGATTAAACGAACTAAATGTTTGACAAAGCAGGAAAGAGTTACACTTAAGCCAAGCAAACTCAATGGCACAAAAATGGCTCTCATAGCCTCAACATAAAAAGACTTTTGTACCCCAATAAAAGAAAAGAAATTACCTACATATTCACTCCTACTACCACAAAAAATACCTCCACATGTCAAAAAATACGAACACCCTCTAGTAGCACCATCAATGTTGATGAATAAGGGAGATTTCTTTTCGACGACGTGTGATGATATAAAAAAACCTTCAAATAAGATAAGTCAACAATGTCATTGCACATGTGTTTTCTGTAATAATTACCTGTCATTCTAATGAAACTTTTAACAGTGAGAGCAGATAAAAATGTTTTCTTGAAACTTAACATGATTTCTCATCCCTTGTTAATATAATCCAAATAGAGTAAGTAATAGTTTTTAACCTAATAAAATTAAATAAGGGAGTCCTAAAAACATTAAGAAATCAATTAATAAGTGAGTAAAGTATACATCTTAAAGTTTAAAGTTTTTAAACAATCATGTATAAGTTTTTTTTTTTTCTGGAATAATTAAGCTCAATAAATTCAAATAACTTGGTTAAAGACTCCTTGCTACACTCAAGTTATTCAAACCTTAAAAAATGTTATAATTAAAAGTTGCCAGTACCTAATTTCGTCAGGCTAAATAAAATTATTTTTATAAATGAAAAATAAAAAAAGAAGAAAATAAAAAATAAAAAAATGTATTATTTAGTTTTTGTAATATTTTGTCCTATAAGATAAAATAATATAAAAAATATAAAAAATAAGAGTTTTGGTTTTATTTAAATTTTGTGAATAAAGTTTGAATAAATAATAATAAAAAAGGATAAAATAAAATTTGTAAAAAAAGGAAAAAAAATAAGTATTAGGTCTGTTTTAAAATAAACTGCAAAAAATAAAAAAATAAAATATTTTTATGAAGTCCAACTCATTAAGTGATTCAGTTAGAAAAATAAAATGTTTTTTGAAAAATGCCCAATTCAATAATGGGTTCTTTTGTAAAATAAAATAAACCAGGTGGATGAGACCCAACCAATTAAGGAGGTGTTAGAAAAAAGAAAAATAAAATTGCTATTTACACCCCTATTCATTAAAGTTTTCTAATAAAAAAATGATTAAAAATTATTAAAAAAATAATGAGGAAATTTGAATTGGAAAACTGATAGAATCTGATATTGTTATGCTTAATTGTAAATAATGATATTTATTAGTGATTATTTTGCTTTTAATTGCAAATAATTATAATAATAAGAAATGGAATTATTTAACATATTAATTGAGGGCTCTGAATAAATTCTATAAATAGGCATCCAAATTAAGGAATAACATAATTTTTATTTTCTACACATTTCAAATATACATTTTACAAAAGAAGTAGATTCTGAAGAATAATCTTAATTGCATTAGAAAGTTTATGAAAAGATTCTACTAAATTAACAGTCTCAATTACATCAAAAAGTTTACAAAAGATTCTACTAAATTATTTCTCTAAATTACTGTGTAAGTTGTAAATCACTCTGTAATTTGTTGACTTGTACAGTCTTGCTGCTACACAGTCCCAATTATATCAAAGTTTACAAAAAGAGTAAAAAATTAGCTTTTTTTAAAGTTGTTGACTTATACTATTTTTCTGCTGCACATAGAAGAAATTACTGTAGTTTTGTTTTATTTATTTATTTTTTTATAAATCTTAAAACATAAAATTTTTTTAATGACCATTTGCATTTATTTCAAAATAAAAAATATAAAACCTTTCTGAAAAAATGAAAAATTTAAATTTCAAAAGAAAAATATATAAGTTTCAAAACAGTTTTAATAATAATAATAATAATAAATATAAATTTTCAAAAAAAATATAAGTTTCAAAACTGTTTTAATAATAATAAAAATAAAAAATATAAATTTTAAAAAATAAAAATATAAAACTTTCAAAACAGTTTTAATAATAATAAAATTAAAAAATATAAAATTTAAAGAAAATAAAAAAGTATAAATAATCAAATATTCAATCAAACAAATTTTTAAATTAGAATTACATCAACACTGATTTTCTATCTAAAACTAATATTAATTTTTGTCAGACTCAAAAATTAAAAAAAATATTTTTCTTTATTATTATTTGTTTATTTATTGTTAGTTTTGTTTGTTCTTTTGTATATATATTTATTTATTTTTTTTTGTTGTAATTGTAATTATATTTAAAAAAATAACATTTTTAAAAATCATACTTATTTTTTATTTATATTTGTTTAATTAGAAATACTATCTTAGGATGAGTGTTGTGGAGCGTTAATATTTTTTCTACCTGGAACCAACTCCCATATCTATATCCGATTCTTGGACATTTTATTTTTGATATTTTTATAATTTTTCATAATAAAATATGATTGAGAAATCCAATCTCAATTTATATATTTTTAAGATAACAAGTTTTCTTCCGATTACACTCTTATGTTCATTTTCACTAATTAAAAAATATTTAACATTACGTAGAGAAAAAAGTAAGTCATTTATTTAAAATTACACTAAAAATAAAATAATTATTCATTTTTCTTATTTTTTTAATGAACAGCTCTTATATTGAAAGATATAGAAAATAGAAACACAAAAAATAATATTAAGTGTTTATAATCGTTATAAACACATTTCGGGTTTATTTCTTGAAACAATAGATGTATTTTATTAAAATTAAATTTATTGAAAACAATCCCTTTTGTTACTTTACAAAAAAATTGTGAAAAATTTGCTCCATTTATTTTTTGTTTTTGTTTACAAAGTTAAAGATGATATTAGTTATTTTTTTGTCAATAATATATTTATATGTTTTCTAATCTTTATAGAATTTATACATGCGTTATATGGGAAAGAGAAAAAGGTAAAATAGAAAAATATACAACTATTTTAAATTTTAAAACACGTTCTTTATTTTTAAAACAGAAAATAACTTGTGTTAAAAAATTAATAATTATAAATACATATCCAACATAATTCACATAACAAAATACTTTTTAATTTATATATAAACAAAAAGTTTAAAATGTATTTTATTTTGTCGATTGAAGGTATTTTTAGATGCATAGTTTTGTTTCAAGAAAAGAAAGAGCCAGAAATATTAATAATGAAGATGTTTTTGATTAATATAATGGGTTACACAAATGATAGTAATTTATTTGAGACATTTATAAATTAAAGTGAGTAACATTCAATTTGATCTACCACATATGCACATGCAGCGTCGAGGGATGAAACCTTGGTATTCGCCACCAGGACGACCTTCTCTTGCACACTGCTCATTGCACCTGTCACTCTCAAAGCATGCTCCCTTGAAATGGGCACTTGGTTTATAACAATCTGCCTTTGCTCTTTGAACACCCACATCTGATCCATTCATTCATTTCACATCATTTCATTAGCACAATATTACTATTTGTCACCCTATTATATCGTATTGTAAATGTATATGTATCTTACCAGCAGCTAAGACAAGGAGGACAAAGAACATAAATCCGACTGTTTTACTCTCCATTGTTGAAGCTTGCAAATCTGGTAATTCAGAGTAATGAAGTTGTTATTGCTTTAGCAGCTAATTGAGAGTGATAAAATTGTTATCTTTCTCTTTGTAACCTTTTTATATAGCATCAAAGCTTGACTAGTTTAGAGGTATCTTGACATGCAAAAGTATTAAGAAGTGGACTTTAAATCTAACCCAACCTTATAAAACCGGCTTGTAAAGTAAGGTTTGCACTCACTTATAAACTATTGAAAGGACTCACTTATAAACTATTGAAAAGCAGCCTCATCCATGTGGGATCTCCAACCAACAAAGGAGGTGCATGTGCGTTTGTTTGTCAAACATTTTTTAACTCCACTTGGAGTGATAGAAATTCAATTCCACTTTGAATGTCATTAAGATTTATGACAATTTTTTAAATAATAATGATTAAATGTCAGTTAAGATTTATCATAATTTTTAATTAAACATTATTTATTAAATTAAGTGTTATTTATAACGTATGATAAATAGTTTTCCTTTCATGAGTTTCATGACTAAATGTTATTTATGATGTATGATGATTGATAGTTTCCCTTTTATAAGTTTCTTGGCTAAATGCCATTTATGATTTATAATAAGGGATAATTTTTATTTAATTAAATGTATCTTGAATTTAAATTATTTAAAGTGAATTTATTAGTGATTTTAGACTAAGAACTATATGTCATTAAAGATTTTAAGTGTAATTAAAATTATAATTATTAATAAATTATTAAATTTAAATTATAAAAAGATGCAAAGTAAATTATAACTTACCAATGTCTTTTTAAATACTTGTAATAGCACTTGTTATGAGAAATTTAAAAGAATTTTAGTGTTAACTGTCCTCTAACACAGTATTATACTATCTAATACTAAATATATAATAATATACATAAGAAACTCATATAGTCTATCAATAAATATAATAATAAATTGAGTCAATCATTTAAAACTTATTTGCAATAAGGACAATGGACAATTAGTAATAACATTAAAGAAAATGAGGGTTTGAGAATTGTTGTGCAAATTAAAATAATTGATCTAAAAAAAACAAAGAAAATAGGTTAACTTTCAAATTCTTTCAAAACAAATTTTTTTTTGGTTTTCTTAAGACTATTATTCTTCAATTCTTTCAATTAGATGTATATCTTTTATCTCTTAACTAAGCATACAATACACTTATTAAGACTAAGCAAATTAACTAAGTGTTAATTTTTTACTTAAACATTATTTATTAAACTAAGTGTTATTTATAACGTATGATAACGAATAGTTTTCCGTTTCATGAATAAATGTTATTTATGATGTATGATGATTAATAGTTTCTGGAGTTTCTTGCTAATGTTATTTATGATTTATGATAACCAATAGTTTTTGTTTAATTAAATGTATAAATTATTTAAAGTGAATTTATTAGTGATTTTATTAAAGAAAAGTAGGTTTGAGAATTGTTGTGCACAAAATTGAAATAGTTGATTAAAAAAGCAAAGAAAATAGGTTTCTTTCACAACAAAATTATTTTCACATATTTAACCCAATGAAACAAACATCAATCAAATTCAACATAATTTTATGAAAGAAACAAAGGTATAGTGATGTATTCAATATCTCATTTGATTTCAAGCATCTACTCAACTAGATATATATCTTTTATCTCTTAACTAAGCATACAATATACTAATTAAGACTAAGCAAATTAACTAAGTGTTAAATTTTTAATTAAACATTATTTATTAAACTATGTTATTTATAATGTATGATGTATGATTGCAGTTGGAACTAGATGTTGGAGATTCTACATGGAATGGAGATTAGGTCTTTCAATAGTTTATATAATTTATAAGTAAGTGAAAACTTTACTTTATAAGTCGATTTTGTAAAGTTGAGTTAAGTTTAAAGTTTATTTCTTAATATGATATCAAAGTCTATCCTAACAAGGTTGTTAAGTCTATTGGACCAAGAGTGTGTTGAAGATCTCATATCCACTAGAGATAAGACCTTTTAATAGTTTATAACTGAATCTCACTTTACAAACTGATTTTAATACTAGAATTTCAAGTCTCAGAGGAAAACAATACTTTATCATGCAAAAGAATGTCAGTTAACGAATTGCTATATTATATGTGTTATTGTAATGTTAACGTTTGCATCTTGTGTATTGGTCAAGGTAACCAATGTCAGTTAACCAATTGCTATATTATCTGTGTTATTGTAACGTTAACGTTTGCATCTTGTTTATTGGTCAAGGTAACGTATACACCTTAATAGCTATATTATCTGTGTTATTGTAATTTTTGCATCTTGTTTATTGGTCAAGGTAACGTATACATCTTAATTGCTATATTAAGTGGGTCTAATGTGATTTTACTTTTAAAAGGGAAATCCGGTTGTATACATCTTTTCAGGAGGAATGGGAACATGTATCTAACCATTGTATTTGTACAAGTATGTAAATATTTGTATACATCTTCCTATCTTTTAGAGAAAAACATCTAATCACGTAAATTATTTTTTAAGTTTATAGATATGGTAATTATATTGTATATGTGCATAGTATAATTATTTTCTAAATAATTACATTTATATATATTTTACTTTCTTATATAAGGATTTGAATATCTTTAAAATATTTTTATTTAATATATTTTTAATTACTGATTAAAAAAATCTATTCCTAACCAAGACTACGAAGACAATATATTAGAGTACAAAAACTATATTACATAAACCAAATCTCTCTTAGAAATTTTAAGAAACTTTTATAAGTTTATCTGGTTTTAAAAATTAAATTTATATGTGTAACTGTATAAATTATATAAGACCAAAATTTGTACATAAAAATCCATATAAAATAACTTCTTTTACAAAAAAAATTATAATTTATATTATTTTATATTACTATTTTCATACTTTTTATTATTATTTCTATTATTGAATTCAGCTCAAATCTTATATATACATATAGAACTTATCAATATAATAGATAATTTTGTTTTATGATTATTATTACTTTTATTATGATTATTCATTTATAATAATTATAATTTTTGTAATTAATAATAATAATAATAATATCAGTGATAATAATAATAATATTAATACTAATAATAAGAATAAAAAATGTTAATATTAATAACAATAATAATAATTTTATTATTAACATTAATAATAATATGAATAATATTAAAAATAATAATACAATGTTAATAATAATAATATTAATAATATTAATTAGTAACAATAATAATATAATATTGACATTAATATTAGTAGTAATAATAATAATAATAATAATATTAAGATAATAATAATATTTTGTATATTTTACATATAGATGAATCTGCATATAATTATTTCGTATGTAATATACGGATTTAGTTACATAATACATATATCCGTATGTAATATTTTGTATATAATATTTATTTTATATATGGATTTATTTATATGTAATATTTATATTATATATATATATATATATATATATATATATTTAAATTTATATGTAATATTTTACAAGTAAATTAAGATTTTATATATAAATTTTTATTTATATGTAATATTTTATACGTAAATTGTGATTGGTTTTGATTGTAAAACAATATTGAATAATTGTCTGTATTGATGGAGTTTACAATTTTTTTATGTATGTAAATATTTTGTAAGTATTATTAGATCGAGTCTTTGAGCATATTAAATTTATTTAATTTTATGTGGATGTGCTTATGTTGAAAGAAATTATGTTTTGTTGTTATATAAAAAATTTTAATACTATGTGAATTAAGTTTTCAATTACTCAATATTAGAAAATCACAATATAATTAGTAAAAAATAATTATACAAACAAAAATGGAGAAAGAGAATAATTGAATTGAAAATTATGCAAAATTTTGACCTTATATATGAAGATAGAAAGGATTAAATTGTGTCGCTAAGCTCATATATGGAGATAGAAAGGATTAAATTGTGTCGCCAAGCAAAGAGGGAAGAGAAGACAAGTGATGAATAGATCATAATATATAATATTTATTTATTGAAAGGGGTAAATGAGGAAATTTTAACAAATTTTGGTGCACATGCAGACGCGACTAAGACCTTGACATTTGCCACTTGTAAAACCTTCGGTAAGACACACAGTTGCACAATTCTGGTCTCTGAAGCATAAACCCTTGAAGTGGTGACTTTGTGCCGAACATTCTCTCGCCTCACTTCTCATCACACCCATATCTATTCAATCACTTCATTCATTAATTTCACATCATTCAATTCACAAAAACACAACACAACTTCATATAAATATATAGATATCTTACCAGAAACAAAAATGAAAAACAGAACCAAGGTAAATCCAAATACACCCATATCTATTCAATCACTTCATTCATTAATTTCACATCATTCAATTCACAAAAACACAACACAACTTCATATAAATATATAAATATCTTACCAGAAACAAAAATGAGAAATAGAACCAAGGTAAACCCAAATATTATTTTGCTTTCCATCAGACTCAATTCTTGAAGCTCTGACGGTTTGGAAGGGAAGATGTTAGGATCTCTTTCTGCTGCCCCTATTTATACAATATCATCGTAGATACAACTCAGAATACGATGTCATATGTATACGCGTTTGCGCGAAGAGACATGCAATGCAACTCCATTTGAGAATTACCTCCCCCACATGCTGCTGTAAAGCTTGCGGTTCTTTATTTGTTACATTTAATATATTTATTTTCTCATGTGTTTTTAAGATAAACTTTAAGAAATACTACAATTTGACAGCTAATAAAATTATATATTTCATTAATATTTACTACTTTACTTCTTTCTATAACCATAAAACGTTTAGCTTTTAATAATTATATTATTTTTAGAATCAGATTGCCATGTATAGATGTTAAAATATAAAGCTTGCTTAATTGTTACATTTAATATATTTAAGAAAGAGATATCATTTTGACAGCCAACAAACGATTAGTAAATATATTTACAACTTTACATTTTTATAATTATGAAAAGGTTTAAATTTTAATAATTATTTTATTTTTAGAGACCGATTGTCTTGTTTAGATGTTAAAAATCTAAGAATAATAAAAAACATATTAGCCTGCTTTATGAAGAAATGGACCCACTTACACGATTGTCATGCAAATTATTGCTTCTTAATTGTTACATCAAACACATTAATGTATTTTTTTATCAACAATAAAAAATATATTAATTAATTAAAAACACGAAAAAGTATTTCTTTTCTTACACAGTTACACTGATAAAACCTTGTTTTATTTATAAAGCATGTGAGAAGCCAAAGCCCGTCACCGCTTCAGTCTCTCTCTTTTTAATAATTAGTTTATTCATTTTTAACACACTTTATTTTGTTTTCTTTCTTTTCTTTTTATGAGTTAATATATTAGTTGATCTTATTATTTCGTATGCTGATTTTATGTTTTTTTCTATCTCTTTATTTTTTCTTTAGTTTCTCTTTCCTATTGGCTTTTTTTTTCTCTTATTAAAATAAGAAATTTTAGAATTAAGCGATCTATTCCTAGTCAGGACTACGATGAAGATATATTAGAGTATCTGATAAAAATGTCATGAACTATATGATATATTCCATATCAAATTCTTTCTAGGAAAATTAAGAAACTTTTATAAAAATTTATTTGATTTTAGAAATTAAGTTTTATATGCGTGACGTATATATTACGTAAAACCATATTGGATAGTTGTCTCTATTGACAGTTTATAATTTTCATTACGAATGTAAATATTTTGTAAATATTATTAGAGAAAGATTTGAGATGTTAAATCATATTATTTTTTTTTATGAGGATGCTTATGTTAAAAGAAATTATTTTTCATTGCTATATCCCAAAATTTTAATATTGTACGAATCAATTTTTATTACTCAATATTAGACAATCACTTATTTCCTACAATTTTCTTCTGTGAAAATAAGTATTCGTGGAAAATGTAATGCCCCTGCATTTTTTTTCTCTTTCTCTTTTTCTCTCTCTCCCTCTCCCACGCTTTTCCTTCTCTCTAACTTTTCTCCCTCCATACATCATCTGTTTTAATATCTAATCATACCCTGCAGTAGCTAAGGAGTTAAGGATCATTTCTAACCGATCAGAATCTCAAACAGAGTAAGTTCGTATTTGCTCTATAGATCCCTTAATCTCTGTTTTTTCTTAGGTTTTTGTCATCAATATTAGTAGGGACAGTTGAGAAAAGTATTTCTTTCAATTTAATTAAGATTATACTGAAATTTGGTTTTGTTCTGATAACTTGTTATAGATCCTAAAGATTGAGTTATTGCAACTAGCTAGTTTGGAGGAATTATTTTAGGGAATTTTCATCAGGTAAGGGAAGCTAGTAACTTATTTTTATACTATTTAGTTACTTTTAAATAGAACTCAGATAAAGACTTGAATATGTGACTATCAGTGCTCAAGTCTTTCTTGCAGGTCTGACTGGTCCTTGAG
>Ga0209700_107615_pt1 | contig 14992 bp, 1 predicted proteins | sample SiratroredBW_FD_187528 | JGI IMG/M metagenome (GOLD analysis project Ga0209700, IMG submission 187528) | Root nodule microbial communities of legume samples collected from California, USA - Siratro red BW (SPAdes) (version 2) | ecosystem: Host-associated > Plants > Roots > Nodule | place: USA...
AAAAAAAAAAAATATATATATATATATATATATATATATATATATATATTTTTTTTCTTTTTTGTGGTCTCTAAAAGTTTATCTTTTTTTTTACATCGGTATTTCGCCAAGTCTTAGATATTATGCATCACAAAAAATTCTAAAGAATTTCATTAACTTGTATGAATAATTATAATTATAGAATTAATTAACTTCAACTCAAAAACCTCTACTCACACATCCCTTCAAACAAAAGGTTGATTATTGTAAGTTATCTAAGTTAAGGATATTATTATCTTTCGATTCAGTAATATCCCACAAAACTTCTATCTCTAAGATTGTCTTAAGACATTTCCACTATAACACTACATTCATTTTAGATAGAAATCTATATACTAATATGACACTAAAATTCACCTATTGGATCTTTATTCTTAACTTGATGTTAAAAATCTTCATTAACTCTCATAAGCCAATACTTTTATACCTTTTTGATATAGATATCATTAAGTAACTTCTTACAACAAGATAATTTTTTATACATCTCCTCTAGTTTTAGTAACTCTTCATTGTTAACTTGATGTTAAAAATCTTTATTAATCCTCACTACCTAATATTTTCATCTATACGACTATATTTATTTATCATTAGAATTTTCTAACTTAATAGTCAACAATACCTAATATCTCTCAATTACTACCTACCTACGTACTTTTATTTATTATAGTAATATTCTGCATACTTTTATCTATTATAGTAATATCACTATAATTATTACTTAAAATATTCAATAATTTTCATTCAATACAAAATCAATTAGAATCCCTTTACATCATAATATTGAATAATAAAATAATTATTATAGCACCAATTAAAATAAAAGTCGCCATTTGAATGGTGTTCGAGGAACCAAACTTACCTTTAAGTAACAAAGCATAACCAGTAAAAACAAAAAAAATTCATAATGCCACACAAACATTATAGCGAATGTAAATTTTAAATTTTCAAAATTTTGAATCAATCAAAATATTCAATAAGCATCATGATACCATTGCAATATTCATAGGTTAGACACCATCTGACTTAACCAAAGCGTATAGTTTAATATGCACAAAATAGATTGACACATCACAATTAAATTGTTAGAGTTCATACTCTCTTAGTCTTAATTATTTGTTATTTGACCTATGTTTACAATATTGAAATACCATGCTAAAAAGGCTTAAACAACACAAAAATATATTTTCCTATTGTATAATACTTAATTGGATTAACACCATATTATTAATCACATATCAATCTAATAACTTAAATCCTATTTATATTTTCAAATCTCCTTCCACTTTTTTTAATTTTATCTTTTAAAATTCCTACTAATAATATTTCTTATAATATTTTCTTAATCAAAATTAATATCAATCCATTAGTATGTATATAATATAATGTCTAATTAAAAAAATGATTTTTTTTTCATCTTATACATATCGTTGTAACTCATAATAAACTTTTATTAAAAGTTGAAACATTTGAGATGATAATTTTTTCAATTGACTAACTTGTAAAACCTTAAAATACATTTAACTAGACAAAATAACTAAAAATGGATAAATTTTAGGGTAAAAGAAAACTTATTGTAAATTAAATTTTAGTCAGTTAAAAGTTATATTTACTTAATTATCTTTTGAACTGTAGAGTATGTTTATAGTAAAATAAATATTCTAAAAACTTAAAGAAAAAATAATTACAAGAAATGAAAAGAAAAGTCAGATAGACTTACAGTTGGAAAAAAAAACATTAATAAATAAAAGTACAAACAACTAGCTTTCGAACTAGAATTTCGTCAATACGCCTAACTTGATACTCGATTGATTAAATTGTGCAGAGACCTTTTTACTTTATGCATAAATATGAGCTTGTACTAATATTAAAAAGGACAAAACTTACCCAAGTACATAAAGTGCTATTCTCCAGTCAAATTTATAGTTTTACTTTAGTAATTTATATTTTATTAAAAATACTATATACTAGTTAGGTGAAACTATTAATATAATGGGAAAATATGGCTTATGATAGTGTACGTAACTTTTCTCTGTCAGGAAGAAGTTTGTCATGAAGTAAACTAGAACCACATACACAGTAGCCAACAATATTGACAAAGGAATGCTATATTTTCTGTAACTATAAATGGGTATAGTTTGAGAGACGCGGGGAAGTTGAAAGAAGCGTTGTCTATTACAGCATAAAACTCTGTGCATTATCTAAAAAAATGTAATGGCGTTGCATGTGAATTCTATATTTGTTGAACTTTTTATTCTTAATTGAACAACTTAAGGAGCAGGAGAAAGAGTGAAGTATCCATGACAGAATCACGATAAAGTGATTGTAATAATCTAGCTAAGAAAAATGGTTAAAACCTAGGAATTGAAAGAGACAAAATAAAAATGATGTTCTGGCGAGGAAATGACTAGAGAAAGAACAGAAGCTTTATTGATACCAATTCTGTTATCCTATAATTGAAGACTCAAAGGCTTAACCAAGTATAGATGAAAGGAAGGGAAGAGGAAAATGGTGTAACTATTTATTTATCGTGGGTGGAATCAAAAAGATAAAAGAGAATGTTGGTGCAAAGGCAAAGAGAGACAGAGGGAACTGAAAAGCTGAGGGACCACGTGAACCAAAAGGGGATTCTGATTCTTTTATCATCTCATGCCCTGTGCCTTTCACTTTTGTCCAAGTTTTTTTGTGCTGTAAATATCACCAATCCAACACAACAGGGTTTTGAAATTGCCCCTTCCCTGTGTTGTGGTGTGGCGTGGAAAAACAAGTCATACTCTAGTTCCAATCTGATGCTGATTGGCCTGAACCAACCTGAAAGTAGCAGACCCACATCATTGTCTAACGCCTTTGTCAGCGCCTCTTAGCCATCCAAGACCGACCTATTATTTTCTGTGCATTTTCAAAAATATCCTCACCTTTGGGCCTCCAGGCCTTGTTGCAACACCACTTTACCCAATGGGCTTTTCCTTTACAATATCCATTCAGAATAAGTTGGTTTTGTGTTTAAGAATAAGAGTATGTTTCAGTTTGTAGAAATGGAGCACCTACTACCTTCACCTGCTAAAATTTGAACTCAAATGCAAGTCAGAGATAGAAGAAGAGCAGTGTCAGTCTCAAACACTGTGTTAGTCAGGCAAAACAAAAAATATTTGATGGCCAAAATCACCATGTTTGGCAAAGCTTTCCTTATCCAATTAATATAATGTCCAAGTGCACATTTTGATCAAGATAATTATTTTTATTTAAAGTTTAATTATAGACGTCATAATTTTAACTCTTCTTATAGAATATTTTTTTATTAGTAAGATAATCGCTTTTTTTTTCTTTGCTTAGACGAATATTTTTGTACGGTCTTCATTATGAAAATCTCTTTCAATTTTTTAGATAAAATATGCAAATATTATATACTTTTCTCTTTAAGATTTATTTATTTATTTTGTTGTTATTATTATAAAAATAATAAATGATCGCATTGGCAATCAAACGACTTTATTGACATTTATATTTTATTGATATTAATTTTATTATCTGTTTCAAAAAATAAAGACTTTTATTAACGTTCACTAATTAAACATAACATATTCACTAGCATTATTCAAGGAATGACAACTTAAGATTCTCGTAAATACACTTCTTAATATTGTATTTTGTTTTTATATCCTCGGGTCTATAATTAAGTTCACACTCCCGGTAAAATTTAAAGAAATAAACCAAATATCAGAATGAAAGTATGCTAGAAATCACTTTCAAAACAATACTTATTGTTACATGACTTAATTTAATTTACTGAATTTTTTGGAGTTTATAATTGCAAAGGTTCTTAGTAATATATCAGGATTGACATTTTTTACTTGAAAAATGTTTAATTTTTTCATATATATTGTAGAGAAATCTTATGTTGAGTGTCTACAAAATTTTATCAACATTTTTTACAAGAATTTTTTTTGAATAGTATCAAACGAAATTCAACAAAATCATTTAACAACTATTTACCGTGGTATTGTAGCAAATGTATACTTTTTTTTTTCAAAATTTAACTTATTATTCTTTAATATTCTTGCTTTTTTGTAGCAAAGTTTTCTCTTAACACCTACACACATATCTAAAATACAGTCCCAGAGATTAATGTGTATTTCTTTTATCTCACTAACTTTTATAAATTATATATGTTTGTATTTCAATGAAAAATAATTATTTTTTTAACGTCTTTATTCTTTTTTCCTATATGAAGTTAATGATCAGAAGGAGCTAATTTTTCTATTTTATTTATTAACATTCTTAAGTTAATCATTTATGTTCTTTAATTTTATTTTTGTTGCACAATAATGATAAAAAGGTTTGAACTTAAAACTATCTCAATTGCCTGTCATTACCGAGTTCTGTTCTTTATTTTTTACTTTCAAGCACAGTTCATTATTTTCATAGAATTTTATTCAATTTGACATCTAAAATAACTTATTTTCATTTTATTTTATTGTTTTGTTGAGGTCAATTCAATTTAGCCCGCTTATTAAATGATAGTCCTAAGAATATTGATTTAGATTGGTGCACAACATATTAATAGGTTAAATTCATTGATCCACTTAATTTAAAATAAATCAATTTTCTTTAAAATCATTTTTTGAAAAATTATAATAAAATTAATAATAATTTCTTATTAATTCTTAAATTTTAAAAAAATACTAAAAAATAAAAAAAAACTTTATTAAAATTCTTTGTTCATCAATATTAAATAACACTAGAATTTTGATTGAATAAACATATAACAACTTCATCATTTTTAATATTTATTTTATATTTGTTTATATAAAAATCTAAAAATGTTGTTAGCTAACAAAAAAATAAAATAAAAGACGAATTGCTTTCTGTATACTTTATCCTCCTCCTATATTATTACAACCGTCGCAATATTGAATGAAAAAGAAGAAAGTGTACACAAAAGAGGAATAACTAGGGTTCATTTTTTACATAAGTAAAACAATCCTTTATTTACCATGTATTTATTTTTATTTAAATTTGAATTATTTTTTTATTGAATATAGTGAGTTATAAATTACCTTTAATGAAAAAAGTCATAAGTGGATGAAGTTTTGTTTTAATATAATTAGTCTGCATTTTTTTTTATTTAATCTAGTCAAAACGAATGATAAACTAAATCAACTTAGGTATTGTTAAACCTTATGCATTTTAATAATTTTTGTTGACAAAATTATCTCTCACAAGACTTTGAGATACGATAAAATACTAAAATAGATACCTCTCTATCAACATTTTGTTTTTACATATCATGCATATAAACCTGATGACCAGAACGTATAATTAAAATCTTAACTCCTTCAATTCAAACTAATACATGCTTGCATTCCAACGATTAATTTCATTTCGAATGCCTTATTATTTTAATAATAAAGTTTATTATCAAACTTCATTCTATTTGTCATTGTTCGCGTATGATTCCATTATAATTTAGTACTTATAAGTTCATCATTCTTGACTGGCTCACCAAGTTTTATGTTAAAGAACCACCTTCTCCTATAAGCTTTAACAAAAGTTGACTTTTCAAAATTAAATTTTAGAACAAGACAATGCCACGATACTCCAATTCTGAAAAATAGAAAAGAAATATATATATATATATATATATATATATATATATATATATATAAAAAAATAAAATAAAAATCAAACATAAAATAGAAAATGAGACCTTATTAAATTGTAGTGGACCAATAATCTCATTGGGCTTGAAAAGAATACATTAACACTGTCTTCTCTATTAGCACTGCTTATCCACTTGGGCAAACCCGGACCAATGCACCAATAAATGCCTAACCTTAGAAAATAATCTCTATATTTTTTATTGTGGAGGGCGTGTGTTTTCCACTAAAAATTATTTTATGTGAGTAGAAAATGTGTAAACCCAACTATATAAAGAGCAACAAAGTTTGAATTAGTACGAAGGAAAATTAAGATCAATCCATGGCAGAAAAAAAGTTAGCAGCAATTTACAGCACCATCGTTGTCTAATACTCTGTCATACAGAGTCTGAACACACGAACCAAATTCTACTACATCCGAAGAGTATTGTCAGGTAATACTTTTCCATACAAAAACAGTTCAAACATTTGATATACCACAATTTTCAGCTGATTACTGAGCCAGTTTTGGTGCACTTTAAAGGGTTCAACATTCATCTCACAAAACAAAATCAACGCTTTAAGTTACTTTTCATGGTCAACCGATTATTAAATATATATTAAATATTTTTTCTAAGACAAATTTATTAACTTTTAAAATATTATCTTAAGAATATACTAAAATCATTATAAGTAGTGCCAATATATGGATTAAGCTCCATTATAATTTCGTGAATGAACTTATTCAAACTTCTATGTGTATGGTTTGATATAATTGATTAATAATCATATTTTTTAAACATGTAATCAGATATTCAATTTTTTATTTTGTGTATAAAAATTTGTTAAAAAATGTTTGTCAAATGAATTCCTGTATTTAGAAAAAAAATTGATTCCCCAACCAAAACCTCTTGAATTAAGAAAAAAAATAAAAATAAATTGATAGCTATTAGAGGCACTGCCTCCAAATAAGGTTTTGCGTTACGGTGGCCGAGATGGAAAGCAGCCACCTTCCACTTCAACCCTATCTTAAGATACAGCAAAGTAACAAACGTGAAATTTTATATTTATATATAATATATAACGTATAATTATTATATATAAAAACGATATAAAATTTCGATGTATATATTTTATATACTATTTTATTTCTATAATTTTTTATTTTACCTTTACAACTATATTCTGACACCACTAATTTACATTATTTAAATTTTATTAAATTCTGTATTTTTTGAAAGTAAAAAGAGACACACGGTTTTTCTTGATATGATCGATTGAATCGGACGGTGGAAGAGTGTAACCGACATCGTCAATGATCAGGATTTGCGGATGGTCACGTGTCGGATTTGGATCCACCAAGTGCTATTGTTTTTCCGCTTACACATGAGGTGTTTCCTTTTTTTTATTTTCTCCAAACGACGTCGTTTTGGACTGAACAATTAAACCTTCCCTTTGAGTGACAAAACAGTTAAACCGATTAGTCTATATATGTAAAATTAAAAATTTGTGTGTGAGATGCGTCGTTGAGTTGCTATTAATAAGTGAGATTCCGAGCATTGTTATTTTCCATTTTGTCAGTGAAAAATTGTTGTTAAATCTGGTATCGGTTCCTGTTGCAGGAAAGGGATCAGATCCAGAAGCATTCCCACTGAGAGAAACTCGAAATACAAATTAAGGTTTTGTGATCTCTTATTCATTCTCAGTGCTGTGGAAGAGGATGCTATGCAACTGCCTCTTGTAAGTACTGCTCCACCCCACAAAAAAGGATTCCTCTTTCTTGGACACTCACTTTGTATCAGGTATGTATGCATTTGCGTTGCAATTCTTATGTACATGTACCATTGATAATATCTCAAGGACTATTCAGTTTTGATTTAGTTGGAACTGCTAATTCAATTATGATGTTCTTGAGAAGAGCCAGTCTAGATCTGGGTACACACGTAAATGCCTTTGAGTGTGGCGTACATTATCATGTATTTTGTTTTATTTTTGTTTCTGTTCATACACACTTTCCTTTGTTGATCTAGATTTGGCTACCGGATATCAGTACATTATGCTATTGATTTGAAAATAGGATGTGTAAGCATAATCTTATTACTTTTAAAGATGGTGTTTTATGATTTGTTGATGAGTTGGTAAATGTGGCCTTGCATTTTATAAACCTGGTGTAGTTTAGTATCAGAAGTTCAACTGATAGAGATATTGATGAGCCTTTAAATTTGTAGACATTTCCTTTTTTTGCCAAGTTCATGCTTATCAATTAAGTTGAGTTGCTAGTTGTGATTGTGTGAGTCCCTCGGAGAATTTAATCTTCATATGTACAGGTACCTTGGAAAGAAGTAAATTTTGGTGGGTGAGGAGTTTCCAGCATGTTCAGGTTATCTCCCCGGAGGAGTCAAAGATCCAAAGGCTTCAAGGTGAAGCATGCTCTACAGTTATGTGTTCTGCTTGGCGTTTGTATCTGGCTAGTCTACCAAATCAAACACTCTAATGACAAGAAATCATCCTTTGTTGAAAGCACAAAGACTAGCAGTGAGGTTATCAAGTTTGGGAGGAAGGACCTTCATCCTCGCGTGGAGAAAACTTCAGTGGTAGATGCAAGGCACAAGGAGGAGGAGGAGGAGGATGAACAACAAGAAAATAAGCACGAAGAGCACAAACTGGATGATGTTAATGGTGTGGAAGATGAGGTCCTAAAGCATGATGAGCAAAGTAACAATGAAGAAGGTTCTGAGCACAGACAGGATCCAATAGACCAAGAAACTGAAGAAAATTCTGAAAATGCTAGGACAGAAGGGGAAGGAGAACATCATAATGAGAAATTTTCTGAAGAGAATGACAATATGGACAACAAGGAGAGTGAGAGTACATTGAAAGATAATGAGGAGAACAAAAATGAAGCGGAGGACAAAGAAACTGGAGAAATTAAAGAAGAACAGAATGAGCGGGAGAATGACAATATGGATAACAAGGAGAGTGACAATGCAATGAAGGAGAATGAAGAGAACAAAAGTGAAGTGGAGGACAATGAAACTGGAGAAACTAGTGAAGAGAAAAGTCAGCAAGCGAATGAAGAGACAGAGAATAAAGATAAGGAGAATGAAGAGGTGAAACAGAATGACACTGAAGGGAAGGACAATGTGGAGGAAAATCATGAGCAAGATAGTAAAGAGATGACAGATGAGAACAATCAAGGAGAAACTGGAATACAAGAGCAAAACAAAATTCAGGAAGAGACTCCATCTGAAAATCAGGTTGAGGATGGGGGAAAAAATGAGGAGGAGCATAGAGAGGAAAATTATGCTGGAGATAATGCCTCTAGTGCTGTGGACCATAAGTCGCAAGACACCTCATATGAAAATTCTAAGACAGAAGAAGAATCTAATAAAAAGGAAAACAATGAGCAAGAGTCTCAGAAAAATGCTGAAACTACAGAAGGGATTGATTCTAGTGTCACAACAAACAGCCATGGAAATGAAAGTGATGCTGAAAATCAGGCACAGTCAGAGAATGAGTCACAGAAAAGTTCCACGTCAGAATCAGAATGGCCGCAGCAAGAGAAAAATGACTCAACAAAGGATGGTATAGATACTCTAGATTCATCACTGCAGAATGGGACTGACACATCGTCTCATACAACTGAAGCATCAGAAAATGAAAACAGCTCCATGGAGGAGGACTCCAACAAGCAGACCGAAGATTCTTCTTCTTCTAACTCAGATGAAGCGGGGAAGAACACTGAAACACATGACAACAATGCAAACGATGGTGAATACAAGGACACAACAAGTAATGCTGCTCAGAATGAAAACCCAAGCAACAATTCTGTCCAAGAAGGAAAGCAGGATAATGACAACAAAGGTGATAGCCATGATGTTCAACTCACTTCTTCTGATACTTCTTCAGAACAAAAGAAAGATGAAGCCACAAATGCAGAAAGTAATACCAATTCTGCGCAATATGACAATGCTGATCAAACCAACACAAACAATGATGGAAGTTCTAATGACAACAAAGATGCTAGCCAGTCTGATACTTCATCTGAGCAAAACAAAGAGGGATCCTCAAACTCAGATAACAGCAATACTAGCCAGTCTGATACTTCATCTGAGCAAAACAAAGAGGGATCCTCAAACTCAGATAGCAGCAATACTAGCCAGTCTGATACTTCATCTGAACAAAACAAAGAGGGATCCTCAAACTCAGATAACAGCAATACTAGCCAGTCTGATACTTCATCTGAGCAAACCAAAGAGGGATCCTCAAACTCAGATAACAGCAATACTAGCCAGTCCGACACTTCATCTGAGAAAACCAAAGAGGAATCGTCAAACTCAGATAACAGCAATGATGCTAGCCAGTCTGATACTTCATCTGAGCAAAACATAAAGGAAACCTCACACTCAGATAACAGCAGTGATTCTAACGGGAATGCCTCTGAAAACAATGCAAATGACAATGGGAATACTAATGGTGAAGCACAAGACAATGCTTCGGGTTCATCCATTCCTGAAGAGAAAGATGCATCTTCAAATAGCAAAGCTGATGCTGGGCAGGGTGAGAATGAGAACACAGTTCAGAGCAAGACTACTGAACATGAAGATGGTGCTCAAAACAATACGGGGGAGTCAAAAAAGGAGGAGGAATCTTCACACTCCGCTGGAAGTTCTGATCACAAATCTCGCGTGGATTTGGGAACATTGCCACAATCCCATGAAGAAAGCAGTCACGTTGAGGAAACTGCAGCAGAGTGATCATTCTAATAGAATTATTGTATCATCTTGTTTTGGTCCTACTTTTTCGAATTTTGTTGAGCCGCGTATCGTTTCTTTAGTTGGCTATTATGGTGTCAAGTTTTTTTGTTTTCACGGTCAGATTAAAAGTTTAGAAAGACCTACAGTTTTCATTGTATAAATCATTCTCCATTCTTCATATGTAACCTGAACCCTTTAATGGAAACAATAATTATTATGTTTTAAATATCATCCCTCCAAACTGGCCTTTTTCTTATTGTAACTTTGGAAAGGTTATTCAATCATAATTTAAGCCATGAATCATTTGGCTAACTTTTTAGTTGTAAATGGTTTATAGTGTTTAAGAAGTTTTGAATTGGAAAATATCGAAGAATTGAATATTTTCATGGAGTATTTAATAAGCATCGCATTGTAAGATTTATAGCCATTCATTCATGATTTAGCAAATGAAATGAATGGTAAGACTTCATTTGTTGAGCTTTCTCAAGCAATAAATGCATAACTTAAGATAGTTTCTACATCTTCCCTGCAAAACATGACTACTTATAACACCAGTGGGTGAAAATACTAAAGAGAACGAGTTTGCACCTTACACTGGATTTCAGAGCGTGAGGGAACATCAAGTTACTTGTCATGGTTAACACTTTTACATTTATTGACATCTTTTTCAAATTTGGATTTCCTTTTATCTTTTTGTCTTTTCCTGCCTCCATTACTGGGTTGAGCCATGTTGATATCGACAATTGACACCTAAAAGAAATGTGATCATGTTTGAGTCAAAAAACAGAAAGAGTTCAAATGCAGACAACATTGGACAGGCTAAGCAGTTGGCCTTTCTCTAACTAGATGGTGCCTCTACAACTAACCAAATACAAGGATGATTGAACTATCATAATTAAGTTGCTTATATTAATTTCAGTTGCATTTAAAATATCTCAAAAATCACATAATCATTAATAATATTCAATCTCAAACATAAATATTTTTTTTTATGAAATCCACAAATTTCATTATAATGGAATTAAACAATCAAGAGTAAAAAAGAAAAATTTAGCATGAGCTAGAATGCACGCAAGAACAGGTTTCAATTTTCGTTATTTTTTCCACGGAACAACATATCTACCAAATTTCATCAAATACTAGACTAAAATCAAATATTAAACTAAAATCAAGCTTTTCAAATATATCAATATCCAACCTTATTTCTATCAAAATCAATCAATAAATATTACACTACTATATTCAAGTAATATCTCACTACTCAATTTAAGTCAACTAATCACACAAAATCAAATAATTAAACTCATTCAGTGTTCATGACCTGCTAGAAAAACTTGAGCATTGTTGATCAAAGATTTATATATTCAAGTCTTCTATCCTAGGATTCTATTTGAAAATAGCTAACTAGTATAAATCATGCAACTAACTTCTCTTACCTGACTTAAGCAGAGCCCTCTTCAAAGGAACTTCCAAGCCTACAATTTACATAGGATCTTCTAACCTGTACCATAGAACTCTGATTAAAGATCATACTACTACTATCATGAACTAAGAGAGACCTATTTTGATGTCCTAGATGTCACATGCATGCTAGATGGCTAGAGTAACTATGAGCATAGAAAATTGACTCAAAGAAAATGAGCAAAAAGGAAATTTCATTCTAGAAAGATGGTGGTTTTATAAAATGAAATCTGAATCATTTTGTACATGATTTTGAAAGACAAAGTTGCTTGCTGAAAGGTTTTGTTGTTGTGATTGTTAGTCCATTATTTAAGGAAGGAGTTTCTTGTTGTAATACTGTTATTCGTGTGATTGGTTTTTGCTCATGTCTGTTGTGGTTGTTGGGAGAATGCGAGGGAATCTCACAATAAGGAGAAATGGGCCAAATATACATAAGGGAATGACACTACTTTTAACCCAAAACCTTAAGGCAGTAGGTTTATGGGTCTTCTTTCTTATATATTTGCTTAACTTTCTCATTTTTATTCAATGTGGGACTTAGACTCGCACTTGGATTCCTAACAATCTCCCCCTCAAGTGAGAGTCCCCATCATATGAGCCGATCACCATCAGGTTGATGCGAACCTTCGACTCTTAGTCCCTCTTCTACACTCCCATTGTATGAGCCGGTCACCATCAAGTCGATGCGGGTCTTCTTTCTTATATATTACTTAAGTGTGGTTGAGTTAAAGCTTGAACAAATAGGTTGTAAAATGTATGTTATCTAAAATGGAGTTGCATTATTTTTTGTTGAAAATTATTAAATACAATTTGTAATTATTTAAAATTTGCATTGCTTGAAAATTATAATTTAGCTGCCTAAATCTGTAATTATAATTTTTTCAGAATATAAAGTAATGACTATAATTTATTTAGGACTTAATCTCATTTGTAATGTCCTAAATATTTCCATTACATATAATTTGTAATTTAAGATTTGAATATTAGTTAATTATTTAATAAATTTAGGAATATGATTTATAACTGTAATTTGATATAATTAAGAATTGAATTTATTTAGAAATTTATTTTATTTATAATTTCATAAATATTTTGGATTAAATATAAATACTAATTTAGAATTGAAATATTAGTTAATTATTTAAAAAATTTAAGAAATACAATTTATAACTGTGATTTGATATTTAATGTTATAATTATCTAAGATTTTTATAATAAGTATATAGGATTCCAAAATAATGAAGATTTTAATTTATTTAGGAGTTCATTTTATTTATAATCTCATAAATATTTTGGATTAAATAGAATTAGTAATTTAGAATTGAAATAATAGTTAATTATTTAAAAATTTTCAGGAATATATTTATAATTCTAATTTGATATATTTCATAATTATCTAAGATTTTAATAATAAGTATTTAGGATTCTAAAATAATGAAGATTTTAATTTCTGTAGGAGTTAATTTTATTTATAATCTCGTATATGTTTTGGATTAAATATACTTACTAATTTAGAATTTAAATATTGGTTAATTATTAAAAAATTTAAAGAATATACTTTTTAACTCTAATGTGATATATAACGTATTATCCAAGATTTTGTATAATAAATATTTAGGCTTCGAAAATAAGGAAGATTTTAATTTATTGAGGAGTTTATTTTATTTATAATGTTATAAATATTTTGAACAAAATATAATTTGTAATTTAAAATTTAAATATTAGTTAACTATTTTAAAATTTTAAGGAAGATAATTTATAAGTATAAATTGTTGTATTATGTAATTGTAATTTAGGATTTTAAAATAATAAAGATATTAATTTATTTAGGGTTTATTTTATGTACATTGTCATAAATATTTCGGATAAAATATAATGACTAAATTAAAATTCAAATAAATATTACTTAATATGAAAGTAATTTAGATCATGTTATATTTATTTGGAATTGGTAAATAATTAGAATTGTAATTGATGGAGGACTTCATTTTATTTATAATGTGATACTTATTAGAATTAATATAATTAGTGATTTAGGATTTTAATATTACTTTATTATTTAAAAAAATTATGAAACTACTTTATATGACATTACAATTATTCAAGATTGTAAAATATTTAATAATTAAATTTATTTTCGTCATATTTTGATTTATAATTTCATATAAATTTTGCATTAAATTTAACTAGTCATTTTTTAGTTTAATTAAATTATTATAACATTGAATTAGGGTTACGGTTTTACAACATCAAAGTTCGTTACTGTGACGCCCTGCACATCCAGACTCTCTCTCCCGTGCCTCTCTCTCGCTTTCTCAAAAATCTCTCTCCCTGCTCTCTAGTTTTTCTCCATACATACATAATCTGTTTTAAAATCTAAATATACCCTACAGTAGCTAAGGAGTTAAGGATCATTTCTAACCGATCAAAATCTCAAACATAGTAAGTTTGTATTTGCTCTATATATCCCTTAATCTCTTGTTTTTCTTAGGTTTTTTGTCATCAATCTTAGTAGAGACAGTTGAGAAAAGTATTTCTCTCAATTTAATTAAGATTATACTAAAATTTGGTTTTGTTCTGATAACTTTTTCTAGAACCCTAGATTTTGAGATTACCATCTTTATCGGGTGGAGAATTGTTGTAAAGATCTTCATCAGGTAGGGGAAGCTAGTAACTTATTTTAGTTATTTACTTTCAAATAGAACCCTAGAATAAAAGACTCAGATATATGATTATCAGTGCTCAAGTCTTTCTTGCAGGTCTGACTGGTCCTTTAGCACTGATTGAATTTGGTTATTTATTTTGATTTGATATAATTAATTGAATTGTTTTAAGTAATGATGTTAGAGAGAAATATGTGAGAACATTTTGGTTGTTGTTTAATGAAATTGATGTGTTATGTGTGATGACTGAGTTATAGACTTGTATGTAATCATTTTGGTTGAAATGAAACCAGTGTACTGGGGGTTGAAAGGAAACCAATGTACCATGGTTACATATGTCTCTATATGCTTCAGTATGATGAAATTGATGTGTTATGTGTGATGACTGAGTTATAGACTTGTATGTAATCATTTTGGTTGAAATGAAACCAGTGTACTG
>Ga0209700_107616_pt1 | contig 14981 bp, 10 predicted proteins | sample SiratroredBW_FD_187528 | JGI IMG/M metagenome (GOLD analysis project Ga0209700, IMG submission 187528) | Root nodule microbial communities of legume samples collected from California, USA - Siratro red BW (SPAdes) (version 2) | ecosystem: Host-associated > Plants > Roots > Nodule | place: USA...
TATATATATATATATATATATATATATTGTGATTCAATCTTCAACATCCTTTTCAAAAGGTTGAATATTTAGGATGAAATACATGAAAGATGGTAAAGATTGAGAAAGTGATATGAGAATTATTTTTAAATTGGCGTTTTCTTTCTATAACATTATTTGCTATGAGTCTAATTTGTAACAAATTTTAATTAGATGCAATAGAACATTGGATAAGATATTCAAGAGAGTGTTCAAATACAAAAGTTAGTTTGGTGTCTGTTATGCTAGGTCTTGTATACAATGATCTCCTAATAGTTATGGGATGTAATCAACTACTGTTCCAACAGATTCTTGTTGATCTGGAAGCTTCAATTGCCAGAAAAGGGTCAAGCTTTTGCAGTAGCTTCTTTGTATCTCTATAACTATGAGATATCCAAGATCATTAGAACCACCTCCAGTTAAGTTCCCGAAATTTCTTCTTCTCTATGGGTGATGGACTAGCTTGAATATTCATTTTCAATGTTAGTACAATCTCCTCCTACCTTGCTACTAGCACGTACAATCCACTATTGTACTAGGAGTTTCAATCACATACACAATCATCTCCATATAAACTATTGCATACTGTATAATATCGTGCATTCCCTCTTTCTTTCTTCCAGCCATGTTTTTCTAACTTAATGTTTTCTTTGTCTCCTCCCAAACTTAATTTGTGGATCCCAATGTATATGAGAGCACTTTGGATTGATGGAAATCCAGAGTAACCTTTAGCCTTTGTTTCATCTTGTTGTACCCTATGTGAGGAAAGTAAATAGGGGATTTGTGTGAATGACTATTTAGATAAAATTCTTTAAGAATTAGTGTTAAGAAAATTGTGGGGCTTATTACATATACAACATCCAGTAACACATGATATTTTGTTAAATTCAGTCTTCAAACATTGGGTTTAAAATGTTAATATTTTGCTTTTTAGTTAATTTTAACTTTATTCACATGCGCAATATTGTCCACTAAAGATTTTGTTCATAATTTCATGTTAAAACTTTCATTACGGTGATTTAGTTCTCTTAGCTATCCATATAGCGGAGAAGCATTACATTCTAGTTGTGCATGCATAAAGAACAACTTCAAATAATGTTATTGAGCGCGATGAAAAAAATAAACACTTTTCTTTAGAGTTCTAAGACTCTGTTCTATTCTAGCTACTGAGACTTTTTCTTTTTCCTTCTCCTTTACCACATTGCTACTGCAATAATCTTCCATATTCCTCCTGCAGCTTTGATTCAACAAGTGGTGTGCTTGTTAGGGCATGAACCAGAACTCATATCAATCACCTTGACGATTTTTTTTTTTCATACAAGAGCTCCAATAGTTTTGGCAAAGTTGTGAGGGCGTTAGAACTTCAACCTTCTCATCCTTGGACACATGAGTTAACTTTCTCATATATATATATATACATACATATATATATATATATATACCTATTAAAAATTATTTTTTACTGTTAGGTAACATTTTGATTAACGTTTACATAAATGAATAAGTATCGACGTTTTTAAGAATAATAATTAAATAATTCACTGAATTAAGTAAGTGTTTTTATAAGAGATCAGTTAGTTCCAATCTGGTCGTCACCTAATATTTTTAGTTTCCGTCTCCTTCGTAGTTGTTTTTCCTGATCCACGAGATCTGGTCATCAGCTCAATTTTTCCAATGCTCACAATTCTGGGAGGAGGTCCTGCATGCACTCCAACACTCAAGTCAATAGTGTTCGTTTTTTGGGATTGTCTTTCTTTTATAGTGTTCGAATGGGTCTTCAAGTGACTGGGCTGAAAAGCCCAACTTACGAATCTAAGTATTCCTGTCAATGATTGTCACGTGACTGCCTTATGCCACGTGTCTGATTATCACAATAGAATAACTTATTGAATCTGTAGTCTGGATGGTATTCAGTCAGTTAACTCAGTGAAGTATGCAATTATGTATTGGTTGGAGTGATCAACCTATCCTATAGTACAGGAGGACTATTTTGACATACAGTCACACACATATTTGGATAGCTTATGTTTGATTGAAGGGGATTATTATACTTGAAAATTGTAATAATTTATATTAATTAATAATTACATTTAATTAAGTGGTAAGATAAAACAAATACATCTCAACTAAATAAAGTTATTTTAATTTTATATAATTATAGAATAAGTCACCAATTATAACAAGTATAACAAAAAAAAAATACCATTGAAAAATAAGATTATTTAGAAGCATTCAAGGTAAACTAAATAATGTATAATTTATAGGCAGCATTATTTTACACACGTTTGTTATATTATTTTTTAACAACATATTTATTACACATTATAAATTTTTTTTTTTATCATGGAAGGAAAATCCTTCATCTCTAAATATCTTTTTAAATACTGTGTTAATTGTTATATATAACTTTTTATGGTAATTAAAATTTAATTACATTGGATTTGTAGTGATTTAGTAGTTAAGATAATATTGAATGAAGGGATGGACAATTAGAATTAGGTTATTGGAGTGATTGATTGTGGTTAAGTTTATACTCTCACTATTATTTACAATAATTTATATATATATATATATATATATATATATATATATATATATATATATATATATTAGAAGTTAATAATTTTTTATAATTAAGAAATATAATCTTTTATTGTGTAATTTCATACTTACTTATTAATTAGTGTATATTTTTTAATTAATAATATCAATTATTTATTAATCATGTTATGAGTGTACTTTTTAAAATGATAATTTAATATAACTGAAAATGTAAAATAATTTACTTTTTTCTTTATGCATATCTATTTAAGTAGTCATACAGATGAAAATTTCAGTAAAACTTCATAAAAACTTTTGCATGTATAAGTAACCTACAACTACTTTTGCATGTCAAAAGGAAAAAAATTCAAAATATAGATTTAAGAGAAAAAAAAAGTCGTTTGGACGTAATTGATTTTACATACCATTATAAAATACTTTTAATAACTTATTAATTTTATATATGAATACAAATCTGAATATAAATTTAATATTACCTATAATTTTTGTATATAAATACAAATTTGTATATAAATTTAATATTACTTATATATTATTATATATAAATCGTATTCGGACGTAAATTTACGGATTATTACATATATATTATTATTATTATTAATGTTATTATTATATTAGTAATATTATGAATATTATTATTATTATTATAATCACAAAAACCATAATCATAATTATAATAATAATAATAATAATATATTATAAATTTTGCCTAAGTGTTTTATATATTAATATGAAATCCCAATTTGATTCCTCCTTAAAGGATAATATTCATTGTATTTATATAAGGACTTTCAAAAAGTTGTTGATACATAATTGAGAAATTGTAAAATATAGTTTATTCTTATGCATTTGTGTTCATTTATTATGAATTCAATATTTTATTTATATATAATTTTTTTTCTAAATTAATGGGTATTATTTTTGCACGATTTAATATAATGTCTTCAAGGCACATTAAGTGTTGAGTGTTTCTTAAACTAATGATTATAATAAATTGACATGATTTATATTAAATATTTTATAACTATTATTGTGATTCATATATTTTTTTCTCCATAAATCATGTCTTCTTCATCCAAAAAGTAAAAAATACACATGTAACAATTTATAAAGGTTTTTCTCCTTATATAATATTACTAAAGGAGATTTTAGACCATATTTGGTACTTCCACAAACATAATCATATGGCTAAATATGAAGACCATTTTGAAGTTAAGCAAATTATCCGAACAAAGATAATGAATTCATCATCCTTTATCGAGTTTGAATTACAGTTTCACCATTATTTAACTTATTAAGAATTAGACCAATTTATCTCTTAAAATGATTTTGATTATAATATATTTCATCAATTTCTTTTGCTCAACTTAGAAAGTGATTCATTGTAATCATCTCAACATAATCAAATTTTTAAATTAGTTAATTATAGCTAATATGACTTATCAAAGATAAAAATATGAGTTCGAACATTGTTCATACTTATCTAATCTTATGTTTAATTAAAAAGTCATATATTAACCATATCTATATTCATGAGGACATGAATAAAAAATTAAGGACGAAACTTAATATTATAATAAAATGTTAAGAATTTTACATTCATTAGAAATAACACTAAACTATAATTAATATATTAATGAAAGTAAATTGATTTTGTGAATTGAAAATCTTTATGTTAAATCTTTATTAGATTTTTGTATTTATTTCTATATTTTTATAATTAAAATTTTGTATATATTTTCTTAATTAAATATATGGATATGTCTAATTAGTGATTGAATTTAATAGTCTTATCTTAATGATATACATATATATATTTTTTTTAATTTTTGTAATAATTTTAAGACTTATATTTATGAATTAAATGATAAAATTGATTTTAACATATCCTTTATGATATCTGCATCTTCCGAATTTTCTTTTTCAGTTTTTATTCTTTCTATTTGACGTGTAAATTGTCCAAAAATATCATTCCACCCATCCGTTTTGGAAGTTTATCATTTAATATTAGAATTTGATAATAAAGAGACTCATAAGGTGACGTTAAGAGGGTAGACACACATCATGTCTCAGGTGACAGAATTTGCATCTGCCAATAAGATAGCATGAAGATACGCAGGAAAGGCACCATGGCGTTGGTTAAGCTACTGTGATATAAAGATAGAATTTACCATACTGTGATACAAAGATAGAGGAAGACAGAAAATAAGTATTGGGTATGGCAGAGGCGGTGAGCAGAGACACTATTTCCTCCAATGCAAAAAGGACTTTTTTAAATTTTAAAAGGAATTGAATTTTTCTAAGATGTAAAAAGTTTAAATCGGACTAGAAAAGAAAAAAATTAAAAATAATACAAAAGATATGAAAAATTATAAGTTAATTAACTTAAAGATGTGGGATAACAAAAAAAGTTAGCCCACTAAAACTAAATAATAGCATGTTCAATAAATTGAGATTAAAAATATATATAAAGTTAATTTACGAGTATTAAAAATTAATGAATTTATATATTATCAAAGTTACTAGTACACCAGACATAGTTTTATTAATTAGAGTTTTTAAATCTCTCTTGTTATTAGTTTCTTATTACCATATTTTTAATAAAATATGTTATATATATATATATATATATATATATATAAATTAAAAGTAATATTCTCAATATATTTTATTACAAGATAAAGTTAAACTTTTAAAAATTTAAAATATTATTTATTTCATTATTATTTGTTAAAGTTAGAAAGTACTTATAATTAAAAATACCTTTTGTAGACATCATTCTTAATTATAAAATAAACCAAGCCAAATTTCAGTTTTAATTCTTTAAAATAATTGAGAGAGAATAATTTATAAATATCATTCAGAACATAAGAAAAAAAATTATAATAATTAAAAAGATAGTAACAATATTTAATTATAATTTAAAAATTATTATATTTTATTAAACTATGAGGCTTTTGAACATGATATAAAAATTAAAGATGGTCAGTAAAAATAAAAATTAAATGGAAGGTATTATATTGAATAAAAAAATTAAATTCAAATTTATTTATATTTGAAACAAATATATAAGAGTTTACTTGTACTTATATATTTTCTAAAAGAAATCTTTGCTCATAGTTGAAACTAGAGAGATTAGTTTTTCCAATTATAAAATTGGCATGGTCTCGATTGGAAATTTGGATAACCATCATCTAAAGATTTGTTATTTAACTAAAATAAAATTGATAAAATATTGATAATTACAAGTGGGTGAGACAAAAACTATGATGAAAGATAAGACTGGGATTCAATCTTCAAAATCTTCTTCAAAGGTTGAATATTTAGGATGAAATGTATGAAAGATCGTAAAGGTTGAGAAAGTGATATGATAATTCTTTTTAAATTAATTGATCTTTTCTTTGTATAACATTTGTAACGAGCCTAATTTGTAACAAATTTTAATGAGATGCAATGGAACATTGGACAAGATATTCAAGAGAGTGTTTAAATACAAAAGTTGGTTTGGTGTCTGATATTGCTAGGTCTTATACACAATGGTCTCCTAATAATTATGGAATGTAATTAACTTCTATCCCAGTCAACAAATTCTTATTGATTTAGAAGATTCAATTGTCACAAAAGTTACAAAAGTCTCAAACTTTTGTAGTAGTTTCTTTGTATCTCTATAATTATGAGACATCCAAGGACATTAGAATCACCTCCAATTAAGTTCCCCAAATTTCTTCGTATTGGATTATGCACAAGCTTGAATATTCATGTTGAATGTTGTATAATCTCTTCCTACCTTGTTATTAGGATGTACAATCCACTTTTGTATTAGGAGTTTAATCACATTCATACCCACTTTTATTACAATGATTTAATTCTCTTAGCTATCCATAAGAGAAAAATTACATTTTAGTTGTGCACTCATAAAGAATCACGTCAAATAATAATGTCATTGAGTACGATGAAAAAACACTTTTCTTTGTAAGTTCTAGAACTTTTTGTTCTACTCTAGCTACCTATTTTTTTTCTTTTTTACCACATTGTAATAAAGAAGGTGACAGTCCTGTCTCGAGTGCCAAAAATTTTCATCTGCCAATACGATAGCATGAAGATAAAGTCAATGCAGGAAAGGCACCATGGTGTTTGGTTACGCTACTGTGACATAAAGATAGAGTTCACCACACTGTGATCCAAATATAGAGGAAGACAGAAAATAAGTATTGGGTATGGCAGAGGTAGGGAGCAGTGAACACAGACTCACGAGAGACACTATTTCCTCCCATGCAAAATGGATTTTTCTGAATTTTAAAAGAAATTGAGTTATTTTAAGATGTAAAAGGTTTAAGTCAGACTAAAAAAGAGAAAAAATTAAGAATAATATAAAAGATATGGAAAAATTACAAGTTAATTAACTTAAAGATGTGGGGTAACAAAAAAGATTAGCCCACTAAAAATAAATAATAACATGTTTAATAAATTTAGATTAAAAATACCTCAAAAAAAAAACAAAATATATATATATAGTTAAAATAATAATTATTGTAAGTAGCATATTCTAAATAAAAAAATTGACAGTTTTAAAATTTTATATCTATAAATAGTATTATATTATAAATTAAATATTTGACATTAAAATTTTCATATATGTTAGAATGGTGATATTATAGTGCTGGTAGAGGACTTAAACCACAATCATCAAATAAAAGCCTACACAAGAAGGAGGGAGATGTATCTTAGCCAAGATGTTCATAAGAGCATGTTCATAAGAGTCTATTGTACTCTTTTTTTTTTGTTTACTTTTTATGGCGTAGAAAAAAAGAAAGAACTAGATAGGATCATTCATATTTTTGAAAAATAACTCGGGTACTTTGATCTTTTATCAAATCAATTAATACTTTTTTATTTTTTTATTCATAGTTTATTTAAGTAAAAGTATATACTAATGATTGACTTCTATGTCCCTCAAATTGTAGAAAATTTTATTGAGTTACAACATGATTATATCAAATGAGGAAGTGACAATCTCTTGTCTCTATTTTTTTTTTTGAACAACAAGAAATAAATTGAATTAAAGGGGACACTTCAGAGGTGTTCCAACCCTTATACATCAATACTAAACAAAATCCTTTATAGACTCAACGCACATTACCTAAATATAAATTGTAGGCCCAACTGGTTACAGATTTCAAATTTGACAATTTCACAACATACTCAGTCGAAAAGACATTTTCAAACAAAGGTATAAGAATTACAAAACAAAGCTATAAAGAGACCTTCACGGGATACCTGCTCCTCAATACCAATCCATAGAATTATGTTCGGAGCACATAGATGAGGTAAAATGCTATTACCCGATTCACTCATCTCCAAAGCATATTGTCCTGAACAAATAAATAAATACAAACCAATATGCTGAACCACAACAATCTAATTAACCTCTCTTAAAGAATCAACTGGGTTCATGCACCATTCTGCGAAGGAAGTTTGTAATCTTGACTCACTAAATTTAGCAGGTCGAGACATGCAATTGTGCTGTTGCAAATATCTCAATCTCATCGACCTGACCATTATTAAAGACAATCCTATTTTTGTGATTCTAAATTTTCTTTGCTAATGCCAACCACATCCCTTTCCATACACCATTAGCTTTGTTGCTCATCCCTCTTATAATAAAATTGCATAAGTGATTAACAATGACATTGCTTCTCACTGAAGTGATTCCTGCCCAACTGTCACACTTAATCCATAACTGTTGTGTAACCTCACAAGTAATTAATAGGCTATGAAGCCCAGATATGGACAAGGACACGGATATGACACGGACACATAAATACGACTAAATTGAAAATTCACGACAATATATATATATATATATATATATATATATATATATATATATATATATATATATATATATATATATATATATATATATATGAATTTATTAAAATTTATTTATATAGTTAATAATGTGAAAAAAGAAGAAGAAACTTTTATAAAAAAGTCTAACAAAAGATATAACTTCTACATTTCATCTTCATTGAAAAATACACCTTCTAATTCTGGTTCATCAAGAGATAAGCTGACAATTTCAGGAATTTCATTATCATTCAATGAAAAGTCATTTTCTGCAATATCACACAATTTAGTTTCCTCTTCTTTGTATTTTGAGGAGTTTCTTAAGAGAAGACGAAGATTATTATGGACACAAACTATATCTTCTGTTCTTTTAGGTGTCATCTTATTCATTTTCAAAGAATGTATAAAAGAGTAGGTACTCCAATTCCTTTCACAACAACAAGAAGAACATGGTTGTCCAAGTAGCTTAAGAGCTATTTTATGAAGTATTGGTGCATGAGCTCCATGAACAGTCAACCATGTTTTTGTATCCATTTTACCTCTATCTTTTAAAGAATCAACATCGTGAAATTCTTCACTTTCATTTGAAAAGTTTGCAAATTATATATTGACTTGTCTCCTTACATCTAGATCATCAAAGTACCTCATAAAACATTTCTTCCTCTCATGAGTAAGTTCGCCATCCTGATGTGGAGCAAGTCTTTGTGAATCTTCACTTAACCATTCACGACTATAATATCTACAACATTATAAATATAAAAATAAATAAATAAACATAATATTATAAATTTATAATGTTATAAATAAGATAAACACAACAAAAATAACCATAAAATAATTTGACATTACCTTAGATTTAAAGAATGAGCAAGACAATGAAGAGATGTGCTACTCTTGGTCCAACGATCAATTAATATTGAGTTTACTACCTCGAAAAATGATGAATGTTCAACTTCTGTCTTTCTTTCATGTTCAAATATGACCTTTCTCACATTTTCAATCATTGAATCCCACATTTCATATACTAAGTGAAGAGTAGTCATATTTGTATCTGTTTTTCTAAGAACACCATAAACAAGGGCAATAAAAGCAAATATGTAATCAACCTTCATCCACCAATTATCATCCAACAAATTTTCTTCCACTGATTTTGCCTTAGCCACATCATCTTTTATGTAAGAGGACCATTCATCACTAACCATCTCTTGAAGTCATTTTTTTCAAACTTTTAAACCTTTTTAGCATGACTATAGTTGAAGCAAATTTTGTTAGAGCAACATAAAGCAACTTTAATGAGTTGAACCTATTGAACATTGATATTCTCACAGAATGTCCAACAATAAAAGTTTTAATAAATGTAACATCATCAGCAATTTGTGAAATCCAAAAACATTTATCATAAGCAACACTATTTTTTTTTTCTGTATTTTTTTTCACAAATATTTTTCAATGCAAGATTCAAGGTGTGCACTACACAAGGAGTCCAATAAATTGAAGAAAATTCTAATTCTATAAGCATAAACACGACCTTACATACAACTGCATTATCATTTATGATTTATACCACATTATTTGGCCCAACTTCCATAACTACATCTCTCATGTGTCTAGCAATAAAATCTTTGTCTTTTATCTCATCAGATGCATTTATTGACTTTAAAAACATTGGTCCACTATTAGTGATAGCCATAAAATTTATAAGTGGCATTTTTTGGGGATCACTCCACTCATCACTAACAATTGTCACCCGTTTATGTTTCCATGAGTTTCTTATAGGTTCCAAAAGGTTTTTCTACATGAATTCTCTCTTTTGCAAGTAAAGGACCTCTCAATTTATTATATGTTGGTGGCACATATCCACTAAGATTAAAAGTATTAGCTGCATAAGAAAATGCACTGCTATAATAAGGACTTCTTGCTAAATTAAATGATAAACCTGAAGAATAAAACATCCTCGCAATTTCATAATCAAGAGTATCTCTGGGTTGAATATTGAAAGAAGACTCCAAAGGACCTTTTAATCTCCTTAGATCCATATTTGTTTGATTTCCTTCATCAGATACAAATTGTAGAGGGATTTTTTTTTTCTTTGAAATTTCTATTTTCAATGTTGCTTCATTGTCTAATTTTTTTAACTCAACAAGTTTTGACAAACTTATCTTTAGAAAACTTCTAACTCTTTCTATCTTAAGTTATAATAAATGAGCTTTTACTCTAGTGTAAGATCTATTGAATGAAAAATCACATAAACTACATTTGATATATTATTCTCTCCACTAGAAGTTTTTCTCAGTTTTGAAACATATCTCCACAAAGGTTTTGTTTCATCTTCTTCGATAGGTTGATTATTCATCTTAATTTCCTATAAAAAATAAATATAAATTTAAAAACATAAATTAAATAACATATTTAAATATAACACGATTAAAATTTTATTCAATAATTAATAATTATATAACATGAAGAATCACAAATAAATATATATAAGATTGCTTTACCTTTTTTCTTTTAGAAGAACTTTACCTTATGAATTCACAAATTAAAAACAACGAATAATTATATAACACTAATAAATATATATAAAATATTTTTTTCTTTAAAATTAAATAAGTTAACTTTAAAAGGGTAATTTTATCTTTTCTCCTTCTAGAATCTTCTTCCTCACAAACACCTTTCCCTCTTACTTCTTTCATAAATTAATAACAACAAATAATTATATAACACTAATAAATATATATAAAATATTTTTTTCTTTAAAATTAAATGATTTAACTTTAAAAAGGTAACTTTACCTTTTCTCCTTCCAGAATCTTCTTTCTCACAAGCACATTTCCCTCTTCCTTCTTCCTCACGATCACCCTTCCCTCTTCCTACGGTATTAGAGAGCTATAACACTTCTTCACGACCACCCTTCTCACTTTGTACGGTATCAGAGAGTTATAGCACGACCACACTTCTTCTTCCTTTGGTATCCAAGAGCCAAAATTAGAGAATGTTTTACACTGTATGACTCGTAGAGATTGTCTTCTTCGGTAAGAGACAGATCGTGTTCTTCTGTTCTTTTCTTTTTTTTATTTGATTTGTTTGTCTCACCTAGATTATTTATAATCGTTTTTAGAATATTTTTGTAATATTATTTGAGTTATTTGAGGAATAAAAATATTTGATTTGAAGATTTACATATATTTTTTTTGAATTTTATGAATGATTTGTTGAGATTTGGTTTGTGATATTAAGATTTCTGTTTTGATGTTAAATTTTGTGTTTGAATATTGCGATTTTAATTTTGTTTGAATGTTGCCATTTTGGTAGGAGACGCGCGTCCAACAGAGTGTACCGTGTCTTATTTCCGTGTCAACTATAGTGGACCGTATCCGATAAAATATTAGGTGTCTGACACGGTATCGTACACGTCTCCGTGGCGTGTCCGCGTCGAAGGTGCTTCCGAAGCGGGGAAGTGGGTACCATGCCCCGTGTCCGAGCTTCATAGTTAATAGGTGTTGTAAAGTTTCCATCTCCTTTCTGCACAAAGGACATAGGTTACACAACAATATCACCCCTCTTCTCTCAAGATTGATCCTAGATGGGAGTCTATCTAACATTGCCCTCCAACCAAAATTCTTAGCTTTTCCAGGTACCTTAAGGTCCCATACCACCCTAAAAAAATTTGTATACGCAGTTTCTAGAGCCCCCTTCAGGGCCCTATACCTTGATCGAACTGTGTAGTCGTTTCCGTGCTCCCCTACCCAGCACCATTCATCAGATTTCTCTTTATTCCAATGTGTATTAGAAACAATCTCAAGAAGCTGCCTTTCCAGCTCTTTCTCCCATTGAAACAATTCTCTCCTCTACGGTATCTACCATGTGAAGTCTTCGGAAGACCCATTCCTAAACCACTTATCAAAATCATTGATCACCAATCATTTTTGAGCTGAAACTGTATAAAGTCTAGGAAACTTCCCCATTAATGTCCCCTCTCCCACCCACCAATTTTCCCAAAATCTAATCTTAGTCCCGTTACCATACTTTCACCTAAGCTTCCTATCAAACCAATTAGATTATGTATGTACCTCACAAATAGATCCTAAATCTTTTCATCAATACAATTTTTTTATTTGCCATTGAATTCTTCATATCTCTCTAATTCTCGTATCTTGATTTAATAACTTCTTTCCAAACACCACCATCCTTAGAACCCAACCTCCATTTCCACTTTGCAACAAGGCAACATTGAAAAAGTGGATATCCGTAACACCAAGTCCACCCTCCTCCACATGTAAATTTACATATAAATTTGGTATTATTTATAGATTATTTTATACAAAATTTATATTTGAAAATAAATTTAATATTACTTACATATTATTACATACATACTATTATTAATATTGTTATTACTAAAATGATATTATTATTAATATTATTAATCACAAAAATTATTATATGTAAATTTAGTATTATTTACTATATAAATTTATATATAAATTTAGTATTATTTATAGATTGTTTTATATAAATTTATATCTAAAGATAAATTTAATATTACTTACATACTATTACACATATATTATTTTAATATTGTTATTACTAATAATAATATTATTATTAATATTATTAGTGATATTATGAATATTATTATTAGTCATAAAAATCATAATTATAATAATAATAGTTATATAAAATTACTATAATAATAGTTATAATAAAAATAACAACAATCCTAATACAATTATAGAGTTTATCTAATATAATAATCATAAGTTTTATATGTTCATATGAGATATAGATTGTTCCTTACAAAATAACATTCATCACACTTATATATAGATTTTGAAATAAGTTATTGATATATAATTGAAAAATTGTAAATATAATTTATTCTTATATTTATCTTGATTATTATTAATTGAATATTTTATCTACATATGATTTTTTAATGAGTATTATTTTTACAGGAGTTAAATTTTTTTTAAGACTTATTAACCGTACATTATTTCTTAAATTATTAAACTAATGATTATATTAAATTGACATAATTTATATTGAATATTTATTATCAATTCATATTTTCTTTTTGCTAATGTCTTCTTTATATAAAAAAATATAGATAAAAAAATGATAGGAAGTATGTAACAATTAATGGAGGTCCTCCTCCTTATGTAATATTGGTAAAAATATTTGATCTATATTTGATACTTCGACAAACACCATGTATAACTAGATATAAAGATCGTTTGGATACTTTGACAAAACACCATCGTATATAAAGATCGTTTTGAATTAGGAAAATTATCCATCCAAAAATAATAAAATTTTCATGTTTTTGTTAAATGTGAATTACAATTTTACCACTACTTAATTTATTATTAGATATTAGAGCAATTTATTTTTCGAAATGGTTTTGAAAAATATTTTATTAATATCTTTCCAAAAATAAAATATCTCGTTAATATCTTCTGTTCAATTGAAAAGTGAGTCATAATAATTATTTTAACACAAAATTATAAATAAATCTATCTTTAGAATAGTTAATCGTAGCTAATATAACTTATAAAAACAAAAGATTAAATTTCAATGGTTATCTATATTTGTCTAACACCCAATTTTCTTCAGATGAAAATGAAAAAGTAATAAAAATATTTTTTTATTTTTGATAAATTTTTAGATTTAGGAATTAGAAAAATAAAAATAAAATAATAAAAATAATAAAAATAATAAATGTAAATAAAATTAAAAAAATCAAATCAATAAAAAAAATAAAAATAATAATAGTAATAATAAAATAATATAATATAAAAAAGGATAATGATGCATAAGAAAAGAGACATGAAAGAGAGAAAGAAAAAGTAAGGAAAAAGTGGCCACGTGGCATACTTTTATTACTCATAATATTATTCATTCTTTCCTTCATTTGCCTTACCGTTTTAAGCTTGAGAAGGCAGCGTTTCCATTCCTCTTCCTGACTAATAAAAACAATTTCGTTTTGGTTGAATTGGGAGCGTCATTCTTAATCTCTATATAAAGCACTGCAAAGCACCACTCAGGGGGCATGGGTTTGAATTCTGAAATTAAAAAGTATGTGAGAGAGGAAATCGGTGAGAGGGAAGTCCAATTGAGTTCTGAAGAATAGAGATCCAGAGAAAGAGAGAATTCGGTATGGTGAGAAAAGCTTGAAAAGTAAAACGTGAAAGCTCACTGAAGGAGTTGCAGACTCGCCGGAGAAGAAAGAACGAGAAATTGAAGAACACTTTTGCTTGGAGATTTGTCGCTTCAACAAGTAAGCTATATCATTATACTTTCACAAGCAAGCTATATCATTATACTTTCACTGATTCAGTTCATGTTTCGAGCATTATCTTTGCTGATTGCACTATTTTGAACTGTTCATCTTCATCATATAATATTGCGCATTCCTCTGTTCATCTTCTCCATTTAATATCACAGTTTACTTTTCTACTTTTGTTTCATAATGTGAAGAGAGAGTGTTGAATTTTTAATTGTGAATTAATGATGTGTTAGTTCAATATCAACTCCTTTGCTTTTTTTTTTTT
>Ga0209700_107620_pt1 | contig 14970 bp, 5 predicted proteins | sample SiratroredBW_FD_187528 | JGI IMG/M metagenome (GOLD analysis project Ga0209700, IMG submission 187528) | Root nodule microbial communities of legume samples collected from California, USA - Siratro red BW (SPAdes) (version 2) | ecosystem: Host-associated > Plants > Roots > Nodule | place: USA...
TTAGGCGAAAGTTATTTTTCTTTTCAATTTAATCTTTAAAAAATAGTTTGTATTTATAATAATTAGAGGAATCAATATATTATAAACATGAAGCTGGATATTTTATCTTAACACGTTTTTTTTTTTTCTTTTAACTATTTCGAAGCTGAATTAGCTTAAGAAATCTAAGGTAATTAAAGATTTATATAATACATGACCAATATAATAATAATATCAAGATTTAAATATGCTTTTAATATCTAAAATAGAAGACTTTCTTTCCATTTTATTCTTTTCTATTTTTAAATTATAACATTTTTTACAGTAATTTTTAATCCTTATCATCGACAATAATTAATTTAACGGTAAATATAAAAAATATTAGTAAATATATTTAAGTTGAAAAAACTATTATAATTTAAGAAAACTATTTTACATATTTAAGTAATATATCTATTATTTAATATAAATAAGGTAATTATATCTTTTTTTCGTTCAATAATTTATTTTCAATATTGCATTTTCATTTAAAATAATTATATTTTACTTAAAGATTATAATTTATTTATATACATATATATATATATATATATATATATATATTGAATCATTATTTTTTTAAATATACTATAAACCAAAATTTTACTCTAAATACATAAGTAATAGAAAATGTTTTCTATTTCTAGAAATAAAAATTATAATATATTACACTTATATGTAATGAAAATAGTTATTACTATTTTTTTTTTACGTTTACAGAATTTAAAATTAATATTAAAAATTGTCTAAAAACAAAATTAACATAATTATAATATATTAAACTTATATGCAATATAAAATATTATTATTATTATCAATATTATTTTATTTTTACCTTTACACAATTTAAAAGCAAAATAAAATAATTTGATTAAGTATAATTTAAGTTCCTGAAAATATTGTCATATTAGTCTATAATTCTTTTTGTTATTTTTAAATCTTTCACATTTAGTTGATCTTTTTTTTTTAGTTTTTATTATTAATTACAATTAATTTAATATTAAAATATAGAATAATTATTAAAATAAATAAATTATTTATAAGTGTACGATGAAATTAAGTAGGATATTTAAATATCTCTATAAATAAGATAACCATATATAATTGTTTTCTTTTTAATATATTATAGGCAATAGTTTTAATATTATTTTAAAATAATATAATAATAATAATAATTAATTTTTATTTGTAAAATATTATTAAAATAAAAATCATTATATAAATTTTATTTATATATATTATTTTATACGTAAAGAATTATTAATGACAAAAAATATATTCATATATGATTACTAAAATTATTTTATATTAATTTTAAATAATGTAAAGAAGAAAGAAAATAATAATAATTAGTTTTGATGTTATATATAATTTTCATATACTATAATTAGTCATTCCCAAAAGTATAAAACATATGTTATTATTTTTATCTATATAGATAAAATTCCTATTCATGACATATTGGAGAATAATTAATTTTAATATATAAAGAAATTACATTATAGGTGTCCAAGTAAAATTATAATTATTTTTAATAAAATATAATTTTAAAAGCAGATTATTAACTTAAAAGGAATATAAGTATCTTATTTATATTAAATAAAAAAGATATCACTTCAATCATTAAGTACCCGAAAAGATTAAAAACAGATGTACTATACTTATATTTGACCAAAAATAAATTTAAACTTAATATTATTTATTATAATATAAAATATGTCTGAAAATAGGAGTGATGATAGCAAATGATTAGGTGTAGTTTGTAGACAAGTAGACTTGAAAGATGGTGATGAAATGTTATTATGGATGTACCCTTCCTTCAATAATTAACTCTTATAATAACCTCTTCCTACTAAAAATCTTAAGAAGTATAATTATTCTTAAACTTTTAATGAATTAAAGGCATGAAATTTTATATCGATAATATATAGAAATTAAACTGGCAATGTTTACACAAAGGGATGAAAGAGATGATGAAATTGGGAATTAATGATGATACCTATTAGGCCATTTGTCCTTTCTCGTGAAATTCTCGTCGTATTTGGCCACTTATAATTTTTTTTATAGTTTGGTTTCTCAATCTCAAATCTTCAAGTGTTGCAGTTTGATGCATATTTTCATTTTATTTGTTTTCTTTTCTGCTATTATTGTGTCGTATGCGTAAGTCATCGGGAATATACAGTGTTATTGTTCCACCTGATTGATTAATCAACTAATTAATTAATTAATTAATAGAGAATAAAATGTCCCACATGAGTTCAGTATGAAATATCGATGGCGTTGGCGTGTCAATGTTTCAAGTGTATGTTAAAAGAAATCCATCGTAATAGTAATAACGATGGTGTCTTATGGGATATTATGAAGAGTTTGGTAGGGTGGAATAACAAAACCAGGAATATATGCGTTATTTATTTATGTCAGAAAAAGGCAGAGTAAGCCTACGAATATTTTTAATTAGGCTATCAATTTTTTGATACGATCCTTCGGTTGAACTGTTATTGCATAAAATTAACCAGAGTGACTAAATTAGAAATATAATATATAAATATGGATATTTCTATAATGTATTGAGCATAAGTGAGTTAATTATTAGTAAATAGTCATAATCTATTTGTGAATGGAGAATGGTAGTTTAAATAAAACTTAAAGGTAGGATAATTTTTCATGAAAACAAGTTGAGAGGAGTTACTTCATTCATAACAAAAAGCAAAAGTTTCGGTAGTTATAGGCAGTAAAAGAAAACAAAACTATGGGAATCACACCATTCGTTATCTCAATTTCAATTCATCAACACTTTATTCTTTTTTCAAGAATAAAATACCATGTTACAATACAATAAAAATTATGTTTAACAAGTATTTCAAAATCACTAAAATATGTATAAATAGAAAAATATCATTTGAATAAACTATTTTTATTTTTATTTTTTTTAGCAGCAATTATTTTTATTTACATATTAGATCATCATATGAGTGCTGATAAAACTCGCTTTAAGTTTTATTTTTACTGTCAATCTCATCTCACTTTAACACTGAATGTGATTAAAGGACATATACATTAATCCATCATCAATATCATTGTTAATAAAAATATAAGAAATTAATACAATACTTTTAAAAACTAAAGTCTTATATCTCTATTATTAAATTTTGATCATTTCATAAATTATTCTTACTTAAAATCAAATAATTCTATTACACTTTTATTTTCATCTATTTTTAAGAAGTTTCATTACAATATTCGTTAGTGCAAAATGACTATTAGATTAATAAATAAATTTGTTTTAAGTAAAAGTATTATAATTAAAAAATACGGTGATACTTTTGTAATTTTTAAAGTAGATATTATATTATTGATTAATTAATCGATGTAATGTATGTAAAGTTTAGAATTTTCTATCAATTTCCTCTTTAAACATTTTCCACTCGTTGTTATAAACAATTGGATGTACTATCTTCTTAAAAAAATCATAACACATTTTCGTACTTTACTTTTTTTTCATCGAACGCCGATCAATTTTATTACACTACGCGATAAGTTAATTATAGTACCACCTACACCTACCTATTGTCACGAGTTTACGGTGACACCATCAAACAATATCTTAATAATTCTTGTTTGACTACCGTATTTTTATTGTGTCCGCAAATATACTTAAATTTACTATAGTTATTAACAGTAACTTTATTAACATTTTTTATTAAAATTAGATTAAGACTTTAATATTATCAAAATAACATTACTATTAATATTTAAATTAAAAACTAATATAATTGATACATATTACAACGGTTATTTTAAAATCCCGATGTAATTTATCGTTCATTTTTATTGTATAAGATTAGATATTATATAAGTTTGTCTCATAATCAACTTAATATTTCTCAATTTATATCAGTTTAACAACTAATTTAAAAGCTATCATACTTATTATCTTGTTTATATCAACTCTAATATTGATGTAAATATTAAAAAAGCCAAAGTAAAATATATTATTAGATTAATAATTTTACCAATTTAACTAATAAAAATAATAATAGAACAAAACTTGAACTCTAGTTTCCATTATGTAAGAATTCTCTAAATGCAACTATTAGAGTACATTAGAAACTCACGTATACAAAACTTTAACGTAGAACGACGAACTCAACTCATTGAACCTAATAATCAAAATCGGATCCAATCAAAATTAAAAAAAAAATAGAAATATTATTAAGCCTTAATTATACTAAAATAGAAGGCAAATGAATGCTAAATAATCAATACTCAAGCATAGACACCACGAAGAACTTGGCTTTGCATTTATTTATCAGTACTTTACATGTGTTTACTTAGTTAATACGAAAGGACTTCGAACCATATATTTACCGTTACTCCAAGTAATAGATCCAAACAGATCTTCCTTGAGGGAAGTCAAAGTAGAGGAGAAAATCACTTGGTAACTTAGTCTTTTACTACTTTTTGTAAATTGCAATTTATCTGGACTTAACGTGACTTTTACTCCACTGGGAGCCTCAACCACGGGGGAGTACACTGTTTCATCTTCTTCACCAACATTTGTGACAGTTCTACTCACTTTGACAGTTCCTTTGCCAGTGAAGTTCACTGCTATGGAAGGGTAGTTGATGTTGGAGATTAGATCAGAACTTGAATCCTTGGGGCAGCTGAAATTATCAGGAACAGTTCTGGAAATGACCTTAACCGTGGTTACGTTAAGTCCAATGTAACACAAGAAGTTTAAGTAGTCAATAGTGTTGGTCTCATAAATTAGCCCTGGCTGCAATGATTCAGATGTTGTCATCTCCCCTGCTCCATAGTCATAAGGTGTTGCTACTGACCCTGAATCGGTTGTTATAGCAGCCTTCATGTTGTCACTTTGAATTGCTGCATTTACATAGAAACATAGGAGTTGATACATTGGTAGATCCCATTGATTAGAAATATTGATTTAGAAATATTAATCATATATTTTTTTTACCTGAAGTCATGATGGCAGATTTGATTGCAGAGGGACTCCAAGTGGGGTTGCGTGTTTTGAGAGTGCTAGCAAGCCCTGAAACATGTGGACAAGCCATGGAAGTGCCAGAGATTATGTGGTATAGTGAGGGCTTTCTTCCTTTGGGAACATCCTCTGAGCTGTTTTCAGGCCATGCGGCCAGAATATTAACTCCTGGTGCTGCAATATCAGGCTAGGAACAAAGCAGAATATGTTTAGTGTTGAGCACTGAGATTAGTTTATCATGGTTTTGTTCATGTCACCACATGTTTGTATCATACCTTTAGAATATTGCTTGATAGCGTTGAAGGTCCTCGTGATGAAAAGTCTGGAACAAGAGGAGCAGGTTTGTAATCAAGAACTGTAGTTGTAGGTAGAATTGTTGCCACTGGATTGCTTTGATGTTATATGCACAGAAAATCAAATTAAGTCGTGGTTAGATGGTAAATTCAATCTTGGTCTCAAACAAGATTAAGAAGCAATTTCTAAAATTATCAGTGTTTTTTCAATTACTTGGATGAATTGATATATTGGAGTATTGTGGCACCATCTTTTGAGCTTGTAACCGCTGCAGGGAAGTCCCCATAATAGGAGGCTATTGCTCCATCTTCGTCGGAGATATGAACTAGGCCTATTCCTCCCACCGCTTTCACCGTGTCCATTATTTCACTAGTTGAATATTCATCATTTCTGCCATCACATAGCACAATCTTCCCTTTCACTTTATCTGCTTCTAATGAATCTGGATGACATTGTCTGCATTTAAAAGCTGATTCAGTATTTTGCTGAGAGGTTTTTAATTATGAAACCAACATTTATTTATCATTTCTTTGTTCATTTTATGCTGTCCAATTCCAAACCCCAGAGGCTTTTGAGCACCCAACTAATTGCGAGTTTTTTTTATAAGTTATGAGATTTTTGCATACCTTGCTTCAGTCAAACTTGCATCGCTCGTCTTGGAAGTCTCCCCGAATACTATTGGATACTGAGCCGAATTCGAGAGAGGAGAGAAATTTATAGCCCTACCCTGAAATTTGATAATAATTAATTATGATGAGCAAATATTATTATATTAGTTGCATTGTACCCACTTATAAATAAAACAATATGATAAAATATAAAAAAATATTCAATAGAATTTTTAAGTAACTTAAAATCACAATATGATGCACTGAATGTTCTTTGACTAATACCTTACCAAAAAAATATTATTTCAATAATAATATATACTTTTAAAACCTTTATTCAACAAAAGTTCAATAATGAATTGTTTTTTATACGACCTCCACCTTTTTTTAATTCAATAATTAAAGCAAGACAGAAAGTCGTCAACATACTATTCTTAGCCCTGATGAAAACGAGTCCACGAGATTATTCAAAAATAAAATCCGCATGGCCCAAAAGATTGCATTCTAAGTTCCATAGATAAATTAGCTTTCGAGAAGTTTAATTTATAAATTCTCATTTAATTTTTTTACTATACCTAAAAATTAAAGAAAACAAAATGAAAACATTTAATTAAAGTAGGAGTTTTACACTTGAATAGAACATGTACCTTGATGGTTTTGTTACCACCCAAGACCACGTTGGACTGAAAATCTCGGTCAATGGTGGAAGCTGCAACGGTCAAAATCCAAGGAGCATCGTTCACAACCGTGTGCGCGCTCGGTCCAGAATTCCCAGCAGAGCAAGCCACCACGATGCCGCGCTCCACGGCGTGGAACGCTCCGATCGCAATCGGGTCGCTCGTCAAGTCGGGTAGGAACCCCGGTGAGGCACCGAGCGACAGCGACAGAACATCGACTCCGTCGGCAATGGCATCGTCAAACGCCGCCAGAATGGCGGACCCACTACACCCAAAGTTAGAACACACTTTATAAACCGCCAATCTTGATTCCGGGGACCCACCCTTGGCACTCCCCGCCGCCAGACCGTAGTACGATGCGTTATTCACGGCGGCTCCCACCGCCGTCGAGGCCACGTGGGTTCCGTGGCCAATCGAGTCCCGTGGCGTGCTGTCCCCCTCGTCGTCCCCATTAGGGTCAGAGTAAAATCTTGCGCCAATTAGCTTCCTATTCAAATCAAAACGAACTCTAAGCTAACCGTTACTTATTTATTTAGATGTTTATTATTTTTTATTATCGTACAACCTGTTACAGTTAGAGGAATTGAAGTCTTTTGATTTCATGCACGTCCCTTTCCAACGCGATGGAACAGGACCCATTCCTTCATCACTAAAACTCGCCGCCTCTGGCCATATACCTGAAAAATACTCCCTTTTTTCTTTACATTAATACCTTTCTAAATCATCAAACATTCATATATTAATATAAGTAATTATTTGTGATATCGACAATGACTAGTTAAGACATTATATTAACATGCACGTGTATGTTATGAAAATATCATTGTTTTGGTTATTAATAACCTGTGTCTAATATGCCAAGGACAACGTCTGATGAGGAAGAAGAATTGGAGATTGTGTTTGGGTTGGCGTCGATTTTGACGTGAGTTTGGTATTTTAGGAAATCCCAGGAACGAGTTGTGTGGAGCTTCAGAACTGGGTCAGGAAAAACAGACACAACACCAGGTTTCTGTGCAATTGAGTTTGCCTCCTCTTTTGATAAACGAGCTGCGAACCCTGAGAAACCATGCTTGTAGTTCCGTACCAAAGCCTTGTCATTCCTTCGATTCATTCGCATGATTTTTTTCGCGACACAGAACATGCAACGTATCATCAAATTAGTTAGTTGAAATCCACGTTACATGTAACTACGTATACACAGTTATGTACCTTCTTAGCACTGCATTGAGAAGCTGGGCATGGTCATTCCGAAGAGAAGCATTGGTGGAATCCGCAGCTCCCATATAGACGATATAAACTTGTTTACTGTTGCTATCATCGTTAACACCATCTTCCGCTGATGAACTTGTCGCTCCATGAAACAGAAAGAGAGTGAATATAAGCAACAAAAGTGTATTGGCTTGCATGTTAATTAGTTCAAACTCAGTGTGTGCCTGGAAGCACCCTTGCTAGGTATTATATATAAAGCCATGGATGGATCGGTTCTTAAATGTGTGAGAGCACTCAAATAGTAATTGTGATTTGATTTGCGGTGGAAGAGAAAGTGCAATGTGCGATGGTGGAATTATGGCATGCTTATTCCTTGTGCGCACTGCAATTACGCGTCAAGCACTCTGTCCACGCAAAGTGCGCCATTTGAAGATATAGTTTCGATATAGGAAAATTTTGTAGTTGGTGCTAACCACCGTATATTTCATGACTAAAAGTGGAGGCATAGCTTAAAAGGGTAGGGAAGAAGCACATCTTACATGCACTATTCTTGCTCACTAATTAATTACTGGACTCTTTAGAAATTAATTTAGTGTCCATTTTTGTTATCAGTTTTAAATAGAATTTATTTTGATAAAATTAATTAAAAATATATAAATATACCTAGCCTATGAATTCTGTAACCATGACAGTGAAAGAGTTTCCTTATCCAGAATGAACTTTTCAAATTTGAAAAAGAAAATTATGGGTTTTGTAATTAAAAGCTAAAACCAGCACTACACGTATATTGTTATCATGGAATGTCCATGGATGTGTGCCCGAATAATCATTATACGACAAAGCTAATATAACTAGACAAGGATTTTAAAATCAAAAGTAAAAGTTTTTTTAGATTTTACCGTGTTATTTTTTTATATACTTTTATTCCATAATGCAATATGACGATATTAGCTATTCTTACCAAAAAATAATCGTGAAATAAATAAAATTGTTATATTGGAGGTTATATTTTTGTTAAATATTATAATTGAATATAAAAAAATAATTAAATGATTTTATATTTTATGTATTTTAAAAATTTATATTTCACTAATTTATAATATATAATGTCAATTAAACGCTAGATAATTCTGAATTAGTGTAAAATGTGATTAATACATCATGGAGTTGCAAATAAATATATTAGTGCGTTCTGACACAAATTAAATAGATTATCAAAACTGGGAAATAATCATGTGGTGAGGGATGGCACGCCGTAAGTTCGCCATTTGTGGAGAAAAGCTTATCTTGTTTATCCATACAGAAGAAGTGAACGAAAGGGTTTTGAGTTTAGTTTAATGGTTTCTCAAATCTCAACTCTTCAAATGATGGAGTTGAATGCGTATTCCCACTTATTTTGATTCGTTATCTGTCTCTGTATATGTGTGAGAGTGAGTCATCAGAATCGTAGTGCCCCATTATTCCATTTTCCTCATCTTGTCTTCTGATACGCAAATTGCTCTTCACAACCCCATGGCGCGAGTTAGTGATCCAAATTATTTAATTAATTAACTAATTAATAGGTAGAAAAATGTTCCGATTGGGTGCGGTATGAAATGTCAATGCGTTGGAGGGTCAATATTTCTATTGCTAATAGAATTTCATCACAAAAATTATAATAATGATGATGATGATGAGAGAAAGCACATTTTGTTTATAAGCTTATGGGATAGGAAGCATTGTTAACAATGAAGGTGAAACATCTAGTTGCACATGAAGCTGCCGCGGAGAGATTTTCCATGATTTAGAGATTCATTTTTCTGCTTCTGATCTTCTCGTGTTTAGCTCACAAGTCAAAAGGGGCCTGAATTGGTTGTGAAGATGTCTGAATTATTATAAATTTTTTAAGGTCAGTTAGTTTTTATAGTATTATTAATTTTCATTAATATGTGATGACATTTTATAACATTCTTATGACACTGTTAGATTACACGTGACAAAATAAATTAATGACAAAGACCATTTATGAAAATTGTTGGGAAAGTAAAAGGAAAACAAACTAAAAACATTCATATTTTTTAAACTAAAAAGTTTATTAAACTTTTTATCACAAATTTCATAAATTTCGAACTAAAATATAATTTCATATTTTTTAAAAGTTGGGGTCATAGATAATTCAAATATTTTTTTTTTCTTAAGTATTTGAGACGCTTATTCAAAGTAAAAACATGACAGAGATAATATCGATATAGTATTAACTCTTATGATATTATTTCAACTGATTTGAAGGTGAAACTTTGAAATCATTTATGTCCCAAATTTCAAAATATGCATGTTATTATTAATTTTTAATTATGTTAAAATATTCAATTTTAGAAATGTTAAGCAGATAAAAATTACAGAAAGAAATTAAAACCTAAAATAACTTTTTAACAATCTTTTTGTTTGTATTTCTCTCCTATAAAAGATTCTCAGAGGATCTAAACTGAACCAACACATATGTATTTTTTTTAATAGTAACTTTAATTATCAATAATTTATTTATAATTACTCCCTCGATTTCAGTTTTCTTTTGTTCAAAACATGATTTAGAAATTTATGGCCGAGGAAAAATTGCCAATCATTTTCTCACTTTATATGCGCCTTTAAACATTTTTCTTTTTCACATATTATCTTTTTAGTATTAATATTTTTCATTCTCTCTCCTAACTAATAATCAAATAATTAATGGGAATATTTTAGTTAAGGTATAAATAAAATTATTTTAGCTTAAGTGTATTAACCTTAAACAAAAATATTTTGAAATAGTATAAATGTTTCCCGCAATTTTTTCCCGTTACAATCCATAAGTTAGTAATTTTTATGATAGCATCATTGGAATTCATTGTAAGAAAAAGTTTGTGCTATTAGTATATACATTAGTTTTAGTAGCAAAACAAATTAGAGGCTTTTTAATCTAGAAACTTTTTTCCAAAAACAGAAAAAGAAACTTATCCAAAAACCTTTAATAGCTCTTCTTTTTTGTCAAACAGTTTAATTCACTATTTTATATGTTACTGAATTATCTTGTCAAACATAAAACATTTTTTTCAGCAAGTATTTTGGGATAAAAACCTAGTTAAGGAATAAATAAATAAAAAGTTGTTTGAATAACTTCTGAGTGCACACATGATGATCGGCACAGATTCCCAGTGTTATATTTAGTAAAAAAACAATTTATATATTGATTTTTAACTGTTACTTTTAAAAATTAAAAAAATGTTCTACCGAAAAAACCTAGTACTGTTAGTTATCAAGACCCTAATTTTAATTACTCTATTTATAAAAAACTGTTCATCTATTTTATTTTATTTTTTCATTTTAAAGCTGGTGGTGTTAGAAATCTAAGGCATGTAAAAAAATATTGTCAATGATATCCTCAGTCAAATACTGGTTATATTATATATGTCCTCTACCATTTTTCTTTTTCCAAAGTCTATCTTATTTTTTTGTTAACTTTCTCTCTAAACTACCATCCATTAATTAGTGAATATTTTGGTTAAGATGTAACTAATAAAAATATATATATTTTTTGTAAGAGAAAATGATATTTTACTTCAAAACAATTATAACCCAGCACAGGGCAAAGAACACTATTGTGTAAATGTTTAAACAAAAAATAACTTTGAAACGGAATAAGAAAATAGTAAAATGTTTAAATATTGACAAGTATTGAGCTTCATTTTTTTTCATAGTTCCTTCTAATTTAGCTCTTAGTTAATACATATGGACTTCGAACAGCATATTTACCATTACTCTAAGTAATTGATCCAAATAAATCGTCCATCGACATGGTCGACGTGAAGGAAAAGATAACTTGGTCGCTTAGTTTTTTACTATTCTTCGTAATATTTAGAGCTTCACCCTGAAATTTAACAGTGAGCACAATTTGTCATGTGCCTAAACAATTTAGAACAGTTTATTTTGTGGGATAAATTAATTTTTAGTTCTACTATAATTATTTTAATTTTTAATTAATTGATAAGATAAACATTTCTATACGTTAAATCATATTGAAATGAATTTTGTATTACATTAATGAATACAATTATAAAAAAATGATATTAATATAAAATTGAAACAGGCATAACAGTAAAATACCTTGATGGCTTTGATATCACCATAGGCAAGTTTGGACTTAAAATCCCTGTCTATGGAAGTGGCAGGAACACTAAAAATCCAAGGTGCGTCATTCACAACCGTGTTTAAGCTTGGTCCTCTGTTTCCCGCGGAGGCAACCACCAGAATGCCGCCCTCTACGGCGTGGAATGCTCCGACGAAAATTTCATTTCAAAAATTTTATTTTATTTTAAAAACGTATTTCAAAATATATTTCATGAATTTCGAAAAGTAAAAAAATGTTCAAAACAGATAATTTGAAAATTACTTTAAGTAAAGATAAAATAGTTACTCTGAGAACTATACGGATACATGAAGAAATTGCGGGGTGCAGGAAGAAAAAGATAAAATAGTCATTCTGAAAATTGTTGGGGTAGATGAAGAAATTGTGGGGTGAAGGAAGAAAAAAACCCAACAAGGATTGAGAATTCACTTTTTATAAACAGAATTCTAAGCTAAAGAAAAAGGAAAAGTGTGTTATTCAAGTTAATAAAAGAAAAAGTGTGGTAGTTCAGAAATATTATTTTTATTGGTGGTAGTACGTAGAAAGGGTCCGATAAAGGACATGTCCTTGTTGGAACAAAATGTTTGGAGCACTTTGCAAACAAATTGCAGCGATGCTTCTCAAAATGGAGATGTCGAGGTTCTGAAGAGACTGCACATTTTGGGAGGTGCAGGGCCATATTTTAATTGGTTCTTCAACTGTAGCAAAACAAACCAAACGTTACAAAAACTCCAAAATTTGCAACTCAGCAACCGTTCAAGTCTCTTCACTCTAATATGTTTGGTGCCGTGGAAATGAAAAGGGAAAGGATAGAAAAGACTACAAAAGGGTGAAAATTATATGTTTGAAAACATAGAAATACAGAGAAAGTTTTCAAAAAATTATCGACACTTTCTCTTAAAATTTACTTTGCTTAGTAGAGTCAATTGGTGCCAAAATTCGTTTTATCAATATAACGAAATATTTTCGAACACTGAACAAATATGTTTTTCCTTCTTTTCCAAAATCCTTGTTCTGGCTGTGGTTTACTTATTTTTTATTATATCTAATGGAAATTCAATCATATTATATATATGTTTCGTTTATATATATATATATTTTAAATTATTTAGGAAATTATGTTAGTTACATTAAATTATAGTCATCTGTTAGTTTATAAGAAAAATAACACGAAATCATTTCAAAGTAATTACTTTGTAACGGATTATATTTTGTGATCATGTTATTTCTTAGTTTAATTAAAAAATATATATAAATAATAGATTGTTCTGTTTTAAAATTTAGAGACGAAGAAAAATAGTGAATATTACTTTTATATATTGGTATAGAGAATAAAAATTTCTCCCAGACCTTTTTCTTTGAATGATAATAAGTAATATTACTATTTTAAATTTCAGTAGTGAAAAAATAAATAAACAGAAAATCAATAAATAACACAATTTTTCTATTTTTCAACTTATTTGACTTTCTTTTTCTCTCTTTTTTTACTTATTTTATTTCTTTTCAGTCAAACCATCTTTTATTTATATTAAATTTCACCGCTTTTTCTTTATTTTATCCTTTTTTTTTCTTTCCTCCGAATACTGATTAATGCTTTCTTAAGTAATTCTTGTTCAAATTTTAGTAAGGTTTTCAAAATTGGGTCACTTATCAAAAGAGAAAAAACGAAAATTGGTGAAAGTTCGTCATTCAAAATTCAATGATGTGGTCTTAATTAAATTATAATTAACTTTAATGCAATACACTAAATTATAAATAAAACATATATATCATTCATAATTTCATATAATATTAAAAACTTAACTTTACTAATAAATATCATTATTAATATAATGTTTTGAAATTGCGTTTATGGGTGTTAATAAAATGAACAACAAAGGAAAAAAGAGTAAAAAGACGAGAAACAGCACAGTCTCGAGTCTTGATGAGGCGCTTCAACCGTTCCCCAGAATCTGCAGAGTGAGAAGTGCATGTTTTGGACTTCAAGATTTCTTGAGTTTCAGAAGCGATTAGTGAAGGGTGATGTTGCGACCAGAAGAAGAAGGGGTTTTAGGAACAGATGAAAATATTATTCCAGTCTTTGAATACATTGATTCAAGTTAATTTTTAAGAATATTTTTTACGAATCTTATAAGTGTTTTGAAATTATTGGAGAAACGAGCAGAAAAATACGAAATAGACTGCATAATATATTGAAAAATGAGAAAATAAATAAGTTAAAGAAGGGTGTAAAAAATGTGTATAGTAACAAGTTGATAAAAGGAACATGAATAATTGGTATACACGACGTTTCATTCTTTTGAGAATTTGGCAGAAGGGAAGGCATATGGTGAAGAGTAGACAGAAACTTTACTGAACAGAGCATGGTAATAAGACAATAATATTAATCACCTGTTCTGACAAATGCAAATGTAAGTGGAATGACGTTGATTTCGAAGAAATCTATTAGGAGATTTAACAATAATAAAACATTAATCAAGTGAGATTAATATTACTTTTAATTTAAAAATCCACCAGAAGAGGCCAACATCATATCACAGTACATTCGTATATCATTTGTTTCATCTTTGTATGGGTTCAAAACCACACCACTCCAAGCTAGATTGCAGCAGATTTTTACAACTAAATAAATCTATGAAGGTTCAGAGTATTAATATTGTTCACATTGGAGTTTTAGTTAGTTTTGAAGTCGTTTCTTAATTATGTTCTCTGTTGTGCCTGTGAAAACCTGTGTACTAAGTAAAATAAATCAAATGTAAATCATTCTTGTTTGTGTGATCAGTTTGCTTAAACTTTTCGGTATTGATTTTATTTGATTCTTTTGATTGTTATGATAGATTAGTTTAAGGTACCCTAAAATATGTTATGTTGGAACTGGAAACTAATAAATGATATTTTTTTTTTTTTATCTCAAACTTGATTTGGTAAATTTTTAAAGTGACTTTAATTATAATGTGTTTATGATGTAAGTGTATATAATTTTATGGTTTAATTTTCAAGTATGATAAATGATAAGATTGT
>Ga0209700_107621_pt1 | contig 14967 bp, 16 predicted proteins | sample SiratroredBW_FD_187528 | JGI IMG/M metagenome (GOLD analysis project Ga0209700, IMG submission 187528) | Root nodule microbial communities of legume samples collected from California, USA - Siratro red BW (SPAdes) (version 2) | ecosystem: Host-associated > Plants > Roots > Nodule | place: USA...
TACTGGATTCCTTCTTCACTTATGTCAAGGTTCTTTGCCAATCAATCTCGAACACACTCACACCAAATCAAGACCAAAATCCAATTGCTTGCTTGCTGCTATTGCTTAGCTGAACTTGTCTTGTATGGCTTCATCAAATCCATTTAGTATTGTGAGAATACTAACAATCACAACTCATATACCTCTATTTTCAAATGCATACATCATTCCTTTTAAAACTCATTCGAATCATCTTTACATCTTTATAAGCATTCAACTTTATTCATCACTTTAGATAAATATCTTACTACATCAATTACTCTTTTCACAAAACTATTTAAGAACCAACTCACCAGTCTATCGAAATCACAATCAATCATACAATCATTAAAACTACTATTGTTAATAATCACACAATTTCAATTCAATCTAAAAACACCTGTAAGAAGATTTTGAAACATGGTGTTCACGTTATCCTCACATTCAGGTCTTCTAGCCTAGAGATCTATTTCAAAGTAAACTAACATTTATAAAATAAAAGTGTAACTAGCTTTCCTTACTTGACTTAAAGTAAAGCACTTTTCAAAATAGATCCAGAGCTTAGAAATCATAGAAGATCTCCTAACATGTATCATAGAGCTCTGATCAACTATCAGACTACACCACTAAACCCATGAACTAGCAAAGACCCTTAGGATGCCTTAGATGTCACATGCAAGCTATTTCTCTAGAGTATCTAAGAACACTTAATGTTGACTCAAAGAAAAATGAACAAAAAATGAACTTACTTTGTTTAAGAATCTAATCGAACATTCTTGCTCTACTCGACGCCAAAAGTCTAGAGGTGACCTTCGATCATCAGTCTGATAGAGTTCTAGAGAGAAGGTAAAGGAGGAAAAAGAATTATATTCTAAAAAGATAGTAGTTTTATAAGAATGAAATATCTTAATAATTAATTTTTTTATTTATATGAACTTTTCATTTTAACACTAAAATATTAAATATTATTTTAATAAATATCACTTGTATTCTAAACTTATTCTCTAAATTCTTACATAATACTATTTTAAATACTACTTTTTTAGAAAATTTCTAGTTGAGACAAAACACAACTTTTTAACTAGGTTGAAAGAATAACAAGTTCATAAATGTAATTTCATAATATTTCAACATATTTTTAATATTTCAAGTATTTAATTTTATTTCAATTTTACATTTTAATTAATAAAAATATTTATTAATTTAGTTTTTAAGTTATCTATACCTATATATCTAATATTAAATGTGATAGATAAATATTTTTAAAACTAAAATTAAATAAATTTACATTGGATTAAAGATGAAGAGATTAAATGTGATTATTTTTCTAAATTCGGTTCAAATCAAGATTAGTAATTCTTAATTATTTCATATCTATTTTATTTTTCCTACCAAATTATATATCAGAGTAGATCAAGTAAGGTTTCCATATTATATCAGTTACGCAATCTCCCAGTCTTCAATGTAAACGAAAGGATTAGAAATCGAGATTATATCTATCACAGTTCAACTTCTCTTATATATAATGATAAATCATCATTTATTTTTCTTTTTTTTTAAACACTAAAAGTACCATCCACTTTTAAAATAATGCTAATCATTAACCTCCAACAGAAATAAATAAATAAATAAATTACTGAAAAAACTTAAGTTGACTAAAAATAGTATCAAAATCACTGTCTGAAACTAAATTATGTTTTAACCACATTGTAAGATATTTGAAAATTTTAAGTAGGGTTTTAAGAATACTATGAGGACTTTAATCTTGAGCCCATAACCTGTGTTAAACCCCTATTCTGATACACAATAATATGTTTGGAAAAGTATATTTTAAATATTTAGCTATTTTTATGAAAAAGAAATTGTTTATTCAGCAAATTGTTTGATACATCAATGCAAATTGACTAAAAATCTTTCTTTCTGAAAAAATAAATTGATTTGATGAACTTAAAATGTATAATTATTTTTGAAATTTCCTTTTAGTTTTATACATTTTAACGCAAAAGAATTATTTTTATCATTTCCAAGTAAAATTAATTATTTTAAAATCTATTTTGAACAAATATGCATATAACTAATTATTAAAATACTTATTTTTGAGAATTATTTAAAGTGCAATTTTATCATCGTTGATTGAATAAGGAGTCTAACAAGAAGGATTTCATGGTATATGGTTAACAGAAACAAAAAGAAGAAGTGTCTGAAAGAAAGAGTTTTGGAAGGCGAAGGAGAGAAAAAGAGGAATTGTGATGGCAGACGATCTGTTTGAAGGATTGCCACCTCCTTCATCAAACACTGCGATTTCTCAACATCATCAACAACTTCAACCACAACCCATTGCAGTTGCTACCAACAACGTTGACGACACGGAATCCTCTGCAGTTCCGGCACCAAAGCCAATCCTCAAAAGTGCCCTCAAGCAATCCTCTGCAGTTCCGCCGCCAAAGTCCATCCTCAAAAGTGCCCTAAAGCGCCCCAACCCTACTCAACCCGACACCCAAGGTCAACTTTCTTTTCTTTTTATTTCTACCTGTTCTTCCAATTAGGGTTTCTCCAATTCCAACAATTAATTCCGTTTAACTCTTATAGTGTTTATTTTTTCCGTTCCTTTTTTGTCTCTTCGCTTTTTATGCTTCAACTGTGAGACAAGTTGAAGGGGCGCCCTTTTATTCAACTCTATTTACGTTCCATGCTCTTCCCACATTGAATTGACAACATGGACGCACGGGGAAATTTTTTTACATGCATAGTGGTAGAAGAATGAATAAAAATGGTCATTTATCGTTAAATTAGGGACTGCAAAATTCAGCTTCGAAGTCCATTTTCTTGGAATGGTCTGATTTTTATTTTCACACTGTCAACTTCAGTAATTTCAGTATTTAATATGTAGTGGGGTTAAAGCTTTGTTGTTGTTAATGGGAACTTATGTTGATTATATCACAATTTAGGAGTTCCGTATATTGTTTTATCAAAAACCAATAACTCTGCTTGAGCCTGCCTTCGTGTTCCTAAACAAAAGGAAATCTGACGGGTTGCAAATTTGAGCCCTCACATGTCTATTTGGAGTGAGGTAAATGTAAGTTCCTCTATAAAAGTGTTTTCTGAGACGGAAACTTTTCCCTGCCTTGGACTGGGTGCCATCCCCTCCCCCTTCTTAACAAAACAAAGGATAATAATTTAGTTTAATTTTCTCCTGGTTCTAAGAATGCTTCTTTAGTGTGCAGTTTTTTTTTTTTTTTTTTTTTTTTTATATCTGCTTTCCTGTTTTAAATGATGGAGTTGGTATTTTTTGAAATTCTGAATTATCTATTGTAATTTCAGCTCCAGCGCCTAAGAAAAGTTTGAAATTCAAAACCATGACGGATGCTTCTGAAGCACAAGTTATTGATGCAATGCAGAAGATAACTTCGCACATCAAGAACCCTACAAAGTTTAGCAAGGCTGCAAAGCTTGCTGTACAGCTCGTTCAGGCAGGAAGTGTAAAGTCAGAAATTAGTGATTATTTTTTTGCTATATTAGAAGCTGCAATGTCATCATCCATAACTTGTACAGATCCTTCGGTTCGGGCAGATTACCATTGTCTGTTCTCAGCAGCTCAAAACACCAAAGAAGTAAGATTACCTTTTTGTTGCAGATATTCATATTTCATTGTTAGCAATTATTTTTTCACAGGGAGGGTCTGCAAAAGACTTTTTTGACTCTGACCTATCCTTTAATTTCAGCACCTCAATAAGAAGCAAAAGAATCAACTGGAAACATGGACAATTAATGCTGTGGTGGCAAATGATTTATACACAGATGACAGCTTTGTGGTATGATTCTCATTGAATTCTATGTTAAACTTGGTGACAACAACTCTCTTCCTATTTGAGACAATGAGAAGCATATTGGAATGATGTGCAATTGGTTTGGACATATAATGCTGTTCCAATCATTACAAATAGTATTCTTTTATTTGTGTATTTTCCTTTTATTTGTTCACAATTTCGTAATATTCATGTGCAGTTTTCATTACTTGGATGTAGTGATCTTTAAGTTGTCATTTCACATATCAATTCATTAGTTTTTTCATCCGCACAAATTGTGGCAAAAGATGGATCCAAGGGTCTAATCATAGTATTTTGAATAGTTGATTTTACTGGCTGGAGTCAAAAATAGAAAGTAAAAATCTTTTGGATCAATGATAAGATTAATTGTCAAGTAGATGACTGATTGATAAGCATAGTCATGTCCAATACAGCCATCCAATGTGTTCACCCTTTCCATGCTTTGTGATAGATGCATAATGGGGCACGGGAGTTCACTGGTGCGTGACTTGTGTCTCCTCTTGCATGTTGACACAACAAATTCACTGACTCGAGGGACAAACAATTTTGATTTTGGGGTAGTTGGAGTTTGTCTTGGTTGCAAATAGTAATGTTCTTCATTTGAGTGAACTATTGAATTCCCTGGCATGGCACTCTACTTGCTAATACTTTGACTTTTGTATATTTTTGGAGGGATTATTGATGTGTCAAATTATTTGCGGTGAAAAATTGTCTAGAATATTGTTGTTTATTGTAGATCTTACTCTATTTACCTTGAATACTTGTATCCATAAAGATTATTTCTTTGTTACTCATGATTTGTTTCCTAATTTTGTACAGTTTTCTAAAGCAGCTGGGAAAATCAAGGAAATTATATCTAGTCTTCCTGTTGCAACAGAGGAGGAGGATGCAGAGGAAGCAAAGTCTCTGAAAGATAGCACAGTTATAGCAGATGAAGGTAGTAAAACACCTGCCACAGATAATGATAATGATGGGAAGGAAGCTGACCCATTTGGACTTGATGCTCTGATTCCTAATTCCTCAAAGAAAGGTGAAAAATTAAAGGTAAAGAATGAGGCAGCTGTGGAGATAAAGGAGGATGAGGAAGAAACCAAGAGATTCCTCAAGTCACAAAGAGAAGCCTTGATAACATGTTTAGAGATTGCTGCCAGGCGTTATAAAACACCCTGGTAAGTGCTGGTACTGTTTCCTGTTGTATACGCACGTTTTATCATTTTGACATTTTTTGTCATCTTTTCTCTATACAGGTGTCAAACCGTGATTGATATTTTAGTGAAACATGCCTCTGATAATGTGGCGAGATTTACAGCTAGTCAGAGGGATGCCGTAGGGAAATTGTGGGCTTCAATACGGGAGCAACAAACTCGTAGGAAGCAAGGGAAGTCAGTTAATGGAAAACTTGATGTAAATGCTTTTGAATGGCTTCAACAAAAATATGCTAACGAAAAGATTAGCATTAGGCATTCTGTTGGAGGTAGCGGAGACCGTCGTGCCCAACAATGGCTTGGTTAAATATTCTTCTGAGGTCAATGAAAGTAATGGAGGATAATGGTAACTGCAAAATTGTTTAAAGAGAGAAAGAGGACGCGTCCTCGTCATCTCATTGAGTGTTGTAACTTAAGTAGGTCTCAGACATGTCTACTGACAGAAAATCCACAAAACAATTTGGTAGTAACTTCAGAAAATGTGATTTCTTTCCCTTTTTTTATGCAGATATGTGCTAGTGATTTGTTTCAAAACATGCTTAGTCTGCTCAGGCATCTATTTACTAAAACAGTCCAAATGGGATTTGATCCCGAAATCATGTTGGTAGATGTGCCTGTTACATGATATTTGAGACCTTCAGGGCAGGGCAAACCAATTTTTTACTTGATCTAAAAAAGTAAGTGTTTTAAAACGATTTGGATTTATTTTGATAATCAATTAACAATTTCAGCTTAAAAATATATCATCTTGAATACTTTTTAAATTTTAGATTTTTTTTAAATATTAATGAAATATAAAAGTTACTTATGAGTTACTGTATTGATGTACTCAAATTAAGTAAATATCATTGATACCATGAAAAAAAAATGTGATAAGTGATATAATATAAGCATAACAGAACTAAGTAAAAATGAGATGAAATAAAAAAAATGGTAGATGGTTATAAATTATAGTTATTCTTAAATATATAATTATAAGTGATATAGGGCCTTGTAAAATATGTATTGATTTGGAAAGAGTAGTTAAGGAGACAGAGAAGGTAGGTTCAAGGACATTAGAAACAATTGTAATGGATGATTTGAGGCGGAAAGCAAGAGAAATGATGCAGGCTGAAATTATTGTGGTTGGATATGATGAACTTGCACTACAACTAAATGTTAAATATTTAAATGATAATATGTTTGATTTATGAACCTATTATTCAATACAATTTTGTAATTTAAATTCAAACGTTTACTAGGCATCCCATGGATTTATGGAGTGTCTAAAGTCTCAACCGTAAAGTTTTATGTTCTTGGTAACAGAGAATGTCATCTCTATTTTCATTAACACGCCCAATTACCCCCGTGTACTGAAATTTATTTCAATAGTCAGAACTAAAAGTATACCAATATTTACATCACAGTTGATCAAGCCTTTCACACAAAATCCGATACACCTTAAGCACCTCTAACTTTGGCATGGAATTGTCTTACCAATTCCAGCAAAACAACAAACACAATCAAAGATTTAAAAGAAATCAACCACATGAAGATAATGTGGAAAAGAGGGAAAAAACGCTTAAATAATTTGACTACGTATGAAAAACAAAAGATAATTCTTATTTTGCATGACACAAAAAAGAGGCAAGGGGTATGAACGGAGAAAAACATATATATAATGAATATCCTGTTTCACTCCCAATCTTCGTCACTCAATTGATCATCATTCTCTTCTTTAGGCGGTCTAACAACCACCAAGACAGTTCCTAAACTCTGAGTGAAACCCTTTTCCTTCAATGTGAAACCCCTCTCTACCTTCAAACCCCCACCATCACCATAATTCACAAGATAAAAGCCATCATCAGCAGCCACTTCTGTCTTACTCCTGTCAGCCACCACCAATATAGCCTCCTCTTTGTACCACCTATTAACCTTCCAGGGCAAAACCCTCGCATCCACAAACGACACAACAACACCCCCTTTTCCCAAACCCACCACAGGCTCCCACGCAGGCAACACCACCCACCTCCCCCACCCCTTCTCCGCCACCACCACCCCAAACTGCCCTTCACTCCTACACTCAAACGGCGCCTCCAACACCTCCCTCTCCTCCGCCGCACTAACCGGCAACACCACCACCGAACTAGCCTCCGCCACCTCCCCAATCCTCAACCTCACCACCGGAACACGCGCCACACTCTGCCCATCCTCCACCTCAGCTTCCTCTTCACTCCCCTCCAACTCCTCCAACACCGTCTTCCTCGCCCTCTCAGTCTCCGCAACGCGCAGCGCCTGCTCCAGCGCCGAATTCCTCTGCTCCGACGGGTTCCTATGCTCCCTACTCTGCCGGTAGTACATAAAAGACAGACAATCTCCGGGGAGAGTGTAATCAAAGCTCTCCCACCCCCTATCCCCACGCCTGCTCGGGAAATCCTTCATTGCGCGCGCCAGCTCCTGCGCCTCCTTCCCGTTGCAGCGATTTTCAACAATGAAACGCGCAGCGGCGACCCGCTGCGACGCGCTGAGAAGACGGATCTCGTAGAGAAGCTCAGAGCCGCCGGTCTCGAAGGCGGCGAGGAGGTCGGGGTCGGCCTTGGACTCGACGAGGGAGTCGCGGACCTGCGCGGCGACGATGAGACGGTTCTGTTCGACGCCGGAGATGCCGGTGGTTTCCTCGATGGTGGGAGGAGAGAAGCCTTCGCGGATGAGGGAGGTGATGAGGGGCGCGTACTGGTACCAGAGGCCGAGGCGGTTGGCGAGAACGTCGAGTTGGCCGGCGATGTCGAGGTTGCCGTATTGCGAAGGGAGGGGTTCGGGCGGAGGGCGGAAGGGTTGGTAGACTTGCTGCTGCGGCGGGGCCTTCTTGAAGGAAGAAGGGTTGATTATGGCAGATATGGGTTTGACGGAATGGCGACGGTTGGTGAAGGATGGAGAAGTTATCAGAAAGAGATTATATAGATTATTGGGTTTCAGACTCTGACTGTTTGCAGCGAGAGAAGGCGAGAGGGAGAGCATGTTGCTGAGTCTGTTTCCAAACTTCAGAGTTAGAGTGCAGAGTGCAGTACCCAATTTTCTCGCCTTACCTTATCTGATCCTACTCTCAGATTTTTTTCTTAACTCTCCTTTTCACCAGAAACAACCATCAAAATATCTTATCCCCTCCTCTCTAACCTTTTTTATTACAATGTTAACGATTTTATTCAACAAGCCTCCAATAACAAAATTAGACAAGAGAGCCATAATTAGCAAGCCAACTGCATTTGCAACCCACTCAAATTTCAATTTTACTTTTTCAAAATTATATATATTTCACAATACACCATATATAATTTTTTTTATTTTTATCCTTTTGTAAGTAGCATAATACAAATAAAATTCTCTTAAGTAAATGTAAATTCTTTTAATATTACACTTTTTAATTCTAAAGTAATTATTAAGAGTAACAAGATTCATATAATAGTAACTCCATAAACTTCTGACAAGAATATGTTTATATTAACTATTAAAAGTTGTGTATAATATATTTTTAATTTTATTACAAAATCTAAGTAGATATAAAATTGTCATATAATAATATATGTTTAATTTTAGGTCCCTCATTGATGTCACGGGTTATTGTAATACATTTTAGATTACATCTAAGAAAGCTTTATAATTTATAATACATGGTATGAGTTAAGTGTAATGTATTTTTGGATTATATCTTATGTTAGAAGGTCTTCTAATATATGTTACATGTAATTGATATCACTCACAATAATCTTCCATTCAGTGATTATTTCATTGGGATTCAAATTCATGATTTTGATTTTGATATCAATAATGGGATTGAACGCTTATCACTAGGTCAAAAGCTATAGTCATGACGTAATTTTTTCTACTTAATTGTGAATTAGTCTACTTGTCTTTTACTACAAGATAATTGATGTTACCCACAACACCATGTATTCATTGAAATGACATTAGGCACTTTGAATATTAAACAAAAATAACAATGTATATAAAATAGGAAAAGTTACTCACCAAACAAGTATGCTCCTATCGTGAGGTTGGTTGTGTTTCGTCATTATCCGAACTATGTGGATGACAATGTTAGAATACAAATATGATCAATCTTCGTTTGTCCCAAGAAGTATGTATGGATGTGACATTAATCTAAATCAATATATGTATCTAATTGGACATGATGATGGATGTGAAGCTAGTGGCATACTGTTAATAAGGTGGTCAACAAAGTGCAATCATCGATCATCAATAACAATAACTACATAACCTTCAAGTGGGGAGAGGTCCCACTGTTTACTCATATCCATACTGGCCCTGCACACATTTCAGCAAATGGCACTATGAGCATATCTTGAGTCAGATATATCCCAAGAACAAGGATATTGTCTCAAACAGTTTATTAGAACGATGGTCGTCATATAGAGTTTAGATCACCCTATCATAGTAACACAATCTATCTGGATGCATACAACACCAATTGTGCATATATGGTGTTCGATCACATAACGTGATGCCCAAGGGAGAATCTCCTCATATGTTGGATACATATCTTCCTTCTCATCCTTGGAAAGTGCTCATATATTCACACTTGTTTCGTCGTGAACAAATCATTATTGATATCTGCAACTGAAAGTAAATGTGAGCATTTCGAATTATGTATATTATTACTTGTAAAAGTGTGATATAACCTCCCAACTACTTTGTTTAGGCAAAGGAAGCATCCCTCAGTTGGTCAAACATATGGGCGAGTGTTGCTACTCTCCATGTATACACACCACACCCTTCAAATTACTAAAAAGAGACAAGTATGACATGTTAACAAATGTCACTTTTATATGTTGATGCACCCAACAAGGTACAATAAATAAGTTCGAGCAACGTACTCCCATCTCTGGTGGATGAGGCACTCCTCATAGACCTCGCACTAAGTTTGAAGTGAGCACCAAACATTGCCTCAATTATGTGACATCATCGAAATCCACCCCAAGGAGCTCAACTAACATTGATGATGCTAATGTGAAATCCAACGTCACATGAGAAAAAAATTGTCTCACTGTGGAGAAATGTAACAAAGAAGACATGTCATCCAACGTGATGGTTATCTCACCCACAGGGAGGTGCAAAGCATTAGTGTCACGGTGTCACCTTTCCATAAAAGCTAAAATGAGACCCTTATCAGTGGTCTCATAACACGGGATCAAGTTGAGGGATGAGCAGTCCCAAACTTACCTAACTTAACATCTGTACGAGATTAACTTCAATTCACCTCAATCCTCACCCTCTAGAGTTAAAAAGCGACGTGGTCAACATAAATGACTACCAAGAATGTATCAGAAGGGTTGTCAAAAATTTCTTGCTACACATTCGGTCCTCCTATAGCTCCTAGCAACGCATCTGCATTAGGTGCAACGATAGTTTGTTCCCTATCTCTTCTACTGCCTAACACCATCGATTTTTTCCTAGCTTCAGCTTGAGATAGGGTCTTAGTCATGTCTCTACTAAACACCAAATCATTCCATTAGTATTTAAAAAATTTTAAATACAAATAAATTACATTTTGGATTCTAGGATGACAAAAGAACATCAAATGTGTTCTAAATTGTACAATCTAAACATGTTCTAGATCAACCATTCTAGAATCATGTAACACCAATGAAAATAAAGAACAAACCAAAAAACCAACCTATTTTACTGTGACGACGTGCGACAAAGTCTATAACAATGGTGTGACGAAGTAGACAATGATTCTTAGAAGGACAATGCTAGTCTGATAGGGACTTTCACCACAACCACAACAATAAAAGAGTACACCAACAATTAAAGAAGAAGAAAGGTGGGAGAGAAATTAAATGTAAGGTTGTATAAAAGATAGGTGGGAGAGAAATTAAATGTAAGATTGTATATAAATTGAGTTGGGTATATTTTGACCATTTCACAACTTCTAGGGGTGCACATTCACTTTACTCTTCTTTATTTTTTTCCTCACTTTTCTCTTTTCTTATCTTCTTCAATTTGTGATTCATATTTTCTTTGTTTCTGTTTGATTTCTGAATTTCATTTTTACATTTTTTACTTTGTTAATTAACGAATTCTCTTATGGGTTGTTCAATTTTGTTTCACTCTTACTAAATTCCAGCTTCCAGATTTTGAGAACCTTGAATGTGTAACCAATTAGTGATGTGTTCTTCAGAATCAGAGAAGTCAGAAATGATCTTCTTATGTAAGAGTGAATAGAAATTGACCAGGGTTTGTAATGAATAATTTTTTATTTTTGGTTTTTATGTTAGTCTTTGTTTTTCAATTTTCTACAATTTTGATTTTAAAAATTCAATTACTTTCTCAATGCTTTGAGTACTGAATTCCTTTCTATTCTTTGCCATTTACGTTTCCCAATAATTTACATTTCTTTACAATTTTAATTTCACTACAATTTACTTTTTTGTAATGCTTCTTTTCTTTGCCACTTACATTTTTGCGTTTAAGTTATTTGTCTTTATAACTATGCACTTTAAACTCATTTTCCTTTACTCTCCACGTTTATAGTTTTGGCTTTTATTTCATTGAGTTCTCATTGTTATTCATCCTTTTTAATCATTAAAGGATCCCTAATCCTTCTTAAACCTTTAGACGATCTAATAGACGATGCTCTATAAAATGGATTAATCACTGCGTTTAGGTAAATTTAGTTCATAAATCCATTGCATTTCACTTTTATTCATATAATTCAAGTATAATACTCATTTGTATTTCAGTCTTTAGATCTAAATCATTTTATGAATTTTCATTTTGACCATCCAATGCTTGTCCTATTTTTCTATTCATCACTGTAATCTCATTCATACTCTTATTTTGATTCAATTTTTAATCTCATTTAGCTTTTAAACATTTTCCTTATCATTTTCGTTTAATTTTTTCCATGGGATTTAACTCTTTCAATTCATGAATCTTGTTTTTCTTTTACTTTGGGTTTGTTCTTACGCTAATATTGAACATTTTTTTTTATCAATTTTGAAAACGTTTTAGGTTGATTTCAAGAGGGGGGATGAATTGAACTTTGAAAGATTTTTACCAATTTAGACCTTTGAAAATAGTTTTCACAATTTGAAAAACTTTAATGAATCTTAGTGCTAGAGGTATAAGGTGCAGTAAAGAAATAAATTGATTCAAGGCACGGATGAATCAATTTGTTGTACAGGAAGATAGAAGTTTTCAAACAGCACACATAGACGATTCACAATCACACACTAAATTCACAACAGTACCTTAAGCAGATCAACACAGTTCCTATAGCAACATTACACTCAGATCAGAATCACACACAAATCCAAATTTGAATGAGAGCAGAGAGGAACAGAATTACAAAATACAAATTTAAAACACCTAACATAACACTACACTGATTTCAGTCAATATTAACAAATCTGATAAAGTTTCCTAACACCAGTAATTAATACAGACTTGAAAATTATTCAGAATGCAGATTCAATTATTCAGTTATAACAAGAACACAGAACAAGAATATAAATTCTGCAGTGTTACACCAATTCAGCCAAAGTTCCAATTCTTTGTAAAATCACAGATTCAGAATCTTGTATGTATTTCAGATTTAGAAAAGAACCAATCTGATAAGCAAAATTTCTTTGACAGCTACAGCAGATTTATCAGAAACCAGTACAGAATTCAAGTTACAATACACAAATCAATATTCAGCAGAGAACTTAAACTAGTTTTATCAAGATTACCAGAAATTAATTCAATCTTTCAATTAAATTCAATATGCAGGGCAAGAACAAATCAAGATTATGGTCAGGTAGGTGTTGATACTAGCCTCTGTTCCTTTGCCACGAACGTTTGCAAACCACCTTTCAAGATGACCTCGAGTGTCATTGTGCATTCCAGCACTGGCATCTTCTTTGCTTTGCTTCCTCGGATTGCTTGGGGAGGCCATGGAAGAACTTTTGCAAAGAAATGGGTTTGGAGCTTGGTATTTTTCTGGAGTGTGTAAATGCAAAATGCTTATGCAAAATGACTATGTGTAACGTATCATTTATAGGCAAACACAATCACAGACAATCGGCACAACCAAACGACACAAGTAGAAAACTCTTGACCTTCCTACCCATTGCAATTTTGGATTGAAAGACACGTACCTTATCAGTCATTGAGACAAGATGGTCTAATAATGGAAAAATTGCAAACTGCTAATCGATTCAGCTGTTGTGCAGAGACTACCTTTTTCGCTTCCCAATTGAATGATGACAGGTGGCCTTTTTGAGTGGCTCAATAAAGGTGAACCAAATGGGATTTCGAGTGATGGTTGCAGATCCTCTGCTCATTGAAGTCTGGCTAGCGGATTTGATTCTTCAAATCCTCATTCATTTATTTTGCTCAGGTTACGTGAGTTAATAGCACAAAAGGCAAAACAACAATTACGAAATTTTCACAGTGAATTCTGTTATCGCAATAAATTGATTCCAAACACGTATAAACTGATTTGAACGACAGTGAGCAAAAATGTTATGCATTTTGACTTATGCAACATTCGAATAATCCAATATGCCTAACTCTGTTCTTAGGTAATTAAATATGTCCTTAGCAAGTGGTTTAGTGAAAAAATCTACCAATTGTTTTTCAGATTCAATAAATTTGATTTCACAAATACCATTACTTGCTCCCTAATGAAATGATGCCTAATCTCTATATGTTTAGTTCGTGAATGATGCACTGGATTTTTAGTGAGATTTATGGCACTAGTGTTATCACAAAATAGAGGTACCTTTGTGACTTTAAGACCAAAGTCACTAAGTTGTTGTTTCAGCCAACAGATTTGAGCACAGCAGCTCCCTACTGCAATGTACTCAGCCTCAGCAGTTGATAGAGCAATGCATGCTTGCTTCTTACTATTCCACGAGATTAGACTTGCTCCAAGTAGATGGCATGTGCCACTTGTACTTTTTCTGTCCAATTTGCACCTAGCGAAGTCTGAATCCGAGTATCCTTTGAGATTAAGTGTAGCTTCATTTGGATACCACAAGCCAACATTTGTTGTCCCTTTGAGATACTTGAGAATCCTTTTAGCAGCATTGAAATGAGACTCCTTTGGATTTGCCTGGAATCTTGCAAACATGCATACAACAAAGGTTATATCAGGTTTGTTTGTTGTGAGATAGAGCAAGGATCCAATGAGTCCTCTGAACTTGTCTTGATCTACTGCTATTCCATGTTCATCTGCATCTAGATAGCAACTGGTTGCAATAGGAGTTGATGCCTCTTTGCAACTGTCCATCTCAAACTTCTTCAATACGTCTCTGCAGTACTTTGACTAATTTAAGAATGTGTCATTTTGTAACTGTTTGATCTGTAGCCCTAAGAAGTAATTTAACTCCCCCATCATTGACATTTCAAACTCCCCCTGCATATCTAATACAAATTCTTGACAAAGAAGTTTATTAGTTGATCCAAAAATGATATCATCGACATACACTTGAACTAAAATTATATCATTTTCAGAATTCTTAATAAAGACATTTTTGTCTACTTGACCTCTTTGATAATTCTTGGAGAGCAGAAAATTACTTAGCCTTTCATACCATTGCTTAGGAGCTTGTTTAAGTCCATAGAGAGCCTTCTTAAGTTTGTAAACATGTCCAGGCAGTTTGTGGTCTTCAAATCCAGGTGGTTGAGTGACATATATTTCTTCATTTATAAATCCATTTAAGAATGCACTCTTCACGTCCATTTGAAATAGCTTAAATCCACTTAGACAAGCATAGGCCAGCAGCAGCCTCACAGCCTCAATTCTTGCAACTGGTGCATAGGTTTCATCATAGTCTATACCTTCTTCTTGATTATAACCTTTGGCCACGAGTCTTGCTTTGTTCCTCACAATAATGCCCTGCTCATCCATTTTGTTTCTGAACACCCACTTT
>Ga0209700_107622_pt1 | contig 14962 bp, 12 predicted proteins | sample SiratroredBW_FD_187528 | JGI IMG/M metagenome (GOLD analysis project Ga0209700, IMG submission 187528) | Root nodule microbial communities of legume samples collected from California, USA - Siratro red BW (SPAdes) (version 2) | ecosystem: Host-associated > Plants > Roots > Nodule | place: USA...
AAAAAAAAAAAAAAAAAAAAAAAAAAAAAAAAAAAAAAAAAAAAAAAAAAAAAAAAAAAAAAAAAAAAAAAAAAAAAAAAAAAAAATTAAAAATGAAAAACAATATTACTTTTTATTTGAAAATGTAAAAAGATGCAATAAAAGTTTATATATCACCGTACAATCAACTATGCATATAATATAATATTAGAAACGATGTTTTTAAATATTATATTACATTTATATGTTATACAATTTTGATTAACATATTAAATTTTGTTAATAAGAATAATATTATTAATAATTATATTTTATAAATAAATAACTAATACTACTATTTGATAGAAAATTACAGAATAAATGTTTTGAATAATGAATTTAACCCATCATGTTAAATTATTGAGAATCAGAATTCAATAGAAGAGTTATATACCTAAATCCATGAATGAATATAGAATACTCGATAGGGTTATGATCTTCCTCAACCAAAATCTTCATTATTCTTCTTGCTAGACTTTAGAGTGACTCTTTTGATGGGGGTAAGAAACGGCAAAGTTTGTGATTTTGGTATATTGGGGACCAACCTTTTACCTCTCTTTTTATTCTAATAACCTCTCACAAAACTATTCCCATTAAACCAATTAATCTGAGAAATTAATGAGGTCATTAAAACTATATTAAATGACTCATTAAAACTATTTTAATGACAAACGATTACAAACGTTAAGGAAATCAACAACTAATATGATTATATAAATAAATATATATAAATATATAGCCGACAATTAGACTAAGAAAATATAATTTCCTAACAATCTCCCACTTGGGCTATATATATTGTCCTGAAATAATCATATCACAAAATAAACCAAAAGTGCAGATACTGAATGCTATTATTTATCCTTAACTACTTAAACAATCTGGTCTATCTCATATACCAATAATCGAATTACTGCGACTTTCATCACATTAAATTTGCAACTGAACCACTATGATTACCATACTGATATACTCAACGACATAGATCAAGTCTTAATGAGCAACATGAAAATCACATGAAATTTGATCTCATGCATATTTATTTCCAACTAGTCCTACTTTAAAATCTTCATTAAGATTTACCCAAAATTTGCAATATTAACATTGCAAATAACATAATGTAAATCATCATCTTTTATTCTGTAGAAAATTAAATAATATAATGTCTGACATAAAACATATAAAGTATACAAAATAACCCCACTAAACCATGTTATCATCAACAATGATACCCATATGAACAATATGGTCATGAAAGATTTCAGGATCAATCCTTCGGTTAATGGGTCTGCTAGCATAAACTTTGTTCCTATATGTTCTATAGGAATCTATTTTTCTTGAACTCTCTCCTTAACAACCAAAAATTTAATATTTTGACTTTATTGATCTCTTGTTGTTGTTGGAGTAAAATACTACTGAATTATTGTCACAATAAATCTTCAATGACATTTTAATGTCATCTACCACATGAAGCCTGGTGACAAATTTTCGTAACCATATGTCATGGTTAGATGCCTCGTGCTCAAGTATTTGCCCAGAAGTCCCACTATAAATATTGTATCAGGATGTGTGCAGACTTGAGCATACATTAAGTTCCCTATTGTTGATCTATAAGGTTTATCATTAATTATTGTCCTTTCAAGATCATTGTGGGACATTGTTTGAGACTAAGGTCGTGCCTCAGCTGGACATCCCCAAATGTGTAAATGTTTTAGGCTAGGTCTTTTATTAGTCCAGAGTTCGTAAGGGGTTTTGTTAACTGCTTTGCTTGGTACCCTGTTAAGGATGTACACTGCGGTCTTTAAAGCTTCTTCCCAAAGTGATTCTGGCAAGGTGGAATGACTAATCATACTTCTCACCATATCCTTAAGAGTCTGGTTCCTTCGTTCTGCAACACCATTCATACTGGGTTTGCCAGGCATGGTGTATTGCGGGACAATATCGCACTCTTTTAGAAAGAGCGCAAAAGGTCATGGACAGTGTTCTCCTGATCCATCATATCTTCCATAGTATTCACCACCACGGTTAGATTTGACAACTTTAATTTTCTTTCCAAGTTGGAGTTCAACTTCAATTTTGAAAGACTTAAAAACGTCCAAGGATTGGGACTTCTCATGAATTAAATATAAGTACCCATAACGAGAGTAATCGTGTATAAATGTGATAAAATACTGTTGTCCATTCCATGAAGCAGTAGGAAAGAGACCACATACATCAGTATGTATTAGTTCTAAGACATCTTTAGCTCTCTATGCGCTTAATTTTCTTTCATTTGTTCTTTTCCCCTTGATACATTCAATACAGACTTGAAAATCCTTTAAATCTACGGGTTCAAGAATTCCATCCACCATAAGCCTCTGAATTCTCTGTTTAGAGATGTGGCCTAAACGCTTATGCCATAATGAGGCAAAATTCTCATTTAATTTTCATTTTGTACCTCTTGAACTTGTTTGTAGTATTTCATTGCAGAATTTAAATCAAGCTTATACAGATTATCAATTAAAAAATCGGAACAAATAATATTTGAGTTTTGGAAGAGACTAACTTTATTATTTCCGAAAGAACAACGATAACTAGAATTGTCCAAACGAGAAACAGAAACTAAATTCTGTCTAAACGACGGTACATAAAACGTCTCAAATAAATCCAAAAATAATCCCGTCTTAGAACATAGTCTGAAGGTTCCTACAGCTCCCACTGCAACTTTATTGCCATCCACCGCATAGATGAATCTTTCAGCATCACTTGGTGGTCGGCTCCACAGGCAACCCTACATAGTAACACTTATATGTGTAGTAGCTCCAGAATCTACCCATCAAGTGTCCATAGGTGCAAAACTTAAATTAACTTCAGAACAAACAAAAGTAAGAATCATACCCTTCTTTGCTCGCTAAGCGACATATTTGGTACAATCCTTTTTAATGTGTCCTGTCTTCTTGCAAAAGAAACATGTTAAAACATCATTTTGTTTCTTTGTCTTTCTTTGCTGAGAAGGGGTAATCGCATTGTCTCACGCTTTCTTTTATGCTGATAGGACGAAGCCATATGATCACTTTCTTTATGTTCTCGTTGTAACCTCTCTTCCTCTTGCACACAATGAGATATTAACTCATTCAAGGACCAAGTATCTTTTAGAGTATTATAACTCACTTTGAATTGCCCAAAGTGTGTAGGAAGAGAAATCAAAATCAAATGCACGAGTAAGTCCTCAAACAACTCTAACTTTAGTGCTTTCAATTTTGAAGCAAGATGAGACATTTCTATAATGTACTCCCTTATGTTCTCTTTGCCTTTATACCTCATAGAGACAAGTTTGCTCAAAAGATTACTTGCCTCTGCCTTTTCATTTTTGGCAAAGAATTGTTGAACGTCCTCTAGGAATTTTTTAGCATTACTATCTTCAGTAATAGAGTCTCAAAATGCTTCAATAGAGCGTTTCATAATCATTACACTCATTCGATTGGATCGCTCCCATTTCTCTATTTTAGCCTCATTAGCATTTTCTTTAGTAGCAATGGGTTTGTCTTGTCGAATAGCTATGTCCAAATCCATACAACCAAGGACAATCTCTACGGTATCTTTCCAAACTTTGAAGTTTGTACCATTTAGCATAGGGATGCTGCTAACTTGAGTAGAAACATTGGCAACTGAAGCTGAAGCAACAACAACTGTATCCATAAAAAAAAAAATAATATTGTTAGCAAGAATAATGGGAAAATCATACCGAGATACCTAGAACAACATTAATTTTTAATCTTTGGATAGAAAAATTAACTGTAAGTGGTACTCTCATTGCAGTAATCAAATATTGTCAAAAAATCATGTCAAACATTAAGCCTTTCTTTGGACCAACTCAATGTTTACATGGAACCTTGAGAATTTGCAACCTATTTATTTACTGCATACATTTTCTATCAATTGGCCTAACAATAATCTTCCTTTGGGCCAACTAGTGTTTGCATAGTTAGATAATAAATAAATAAATATATATAAACTGAAGGTTCAATGTTTATTATTTGACTAAATAATAAACTTCCTTTGGGCCGTTTATTATTCGCATAAATAATAATCATCATATTAGCCAAACAATAATCTTCCTTTGGGCCGATTAGTGCTCGCATAATAAATAAATATATCAACTGAAGGTTCAATGTTTATTATTTGGCCAAACAATAAACTTCCTTTGGGCCGTTTATTATCCGCATAAATAATAAGGATTAAAAAAATTGCATATGAGCAGCGGATATAACAATGGAAATAAAGACTTGGATCTGTGAATCGTATTCAAGGTCAAAAATATTACATATGCTTTTCAGGGCAATTAACCAACAAAATTATTATGTATATCATACCAACAATTCATATGAATTACCAAAATTACAACATACAGAAACCAAGACCACAATTCAATAAAACGAATTATATAATATAAGACAAAAGACATAAACATCAAATAGATTATGTGCGTTTATCCCTTAATTCCAAATAGGTATAACAACAACATAATTTAATGCAATGATAAAACTTTATTCTCAATAATTTTTTAACATGAAGAGGGCTTTGATACCACTTGATAGAAAATTACAGAATAAATGTTCTGAATGATGAATTTAACCCACCATGTTAAATTATTGAGAGTCAGAACTCAATAGAAGAGTCACATACCTGAATCCATGGATGAAGATAAAATACTCGATAGGGTTATGATCTTCCTCAACCGAAATCTTCCTTATTCCTCTTGCTAGACTTTAGAGTGACTCTTTTGATGAGGTAAGAGACGACAAAGTTTGTGATTTTGGTATATTGGGGACCAACCATTTACCTCTCTTTTTATTCTAATAACCTCTCAGAAAAGGATTCCCATTAAACCAATTAATCTGAGAAATTAAGGAGGTCATTAAAACTATATTAAATGACTCATTAAAATCATTTTAATGACAAACTATTTCAAACATTAAGGAAATCAACAACATTATATAAATGAATATATATATATATATATATATATATATATATATATATATATATATATATATATATATATATATATATATAGCCCACAATTAGACTAAGGAAATATAATTTCCTAACACTATTAATATTAAAGTAATAAATAAATAATATTAATCAATTTAAATTTAATAATTTTTTGTAATATATTATTATTTTAAATATAACTTTTTATGTATTAAAAAATTATAATAACTTTTTATTTTAATTTAATTATAAAAAAATTATTTTTATATCAAATTATTAAAAAATTATAATTAGTTTATAAACATATTAATACATAACTAAATTTATTTTATTACATGAATCAAATTAATTACAAATTTTTTATTCACTTTCCGTTCACTTTTTTCTAATTCTAGATAACTTCATTTTCTATTATCTTTCTCTTCTTTATTTTTTCTTTTTCACTTTACTCTCAATCTAAACAATATAAAAATGAATTTTGATATTAAATAAAAATATGAAAATAAAAGAAGAAAAACATTGAATTGTGTAAGATTCTTATATTTCGAAGAAGGTACTAAGATGAAGATGTCAAATATGATTGTTTATTTACATAGGAGAAGTACAAAATAATCACCTGACTTAACTGCTACAATATTTTCATATGATTTGCTCAAATTTATGAATCACAAGCATTACAAAATATATTGGTTGATGAATCAGGGTTAAAACCAAAAGATTTTCTTGAATATGTGTCGAAACAAGATAATGATATACAATATTGGTTATATGAGGCAAGACTATAAGAAATATTGAGGAAAAATTCTTATGATATAGTGAAATGGATGCATTGTTGATGTATTTTTACGAACAAAGTGAAAACAATTTGTTTTCGTATAAATCTTTAAGATGAATGTTGAAGAGAAAATAATAAATACATTTTGGAAAGATACACAAATGGTAAATGATTATGACATTAGGTATGAAACTACATTGGCAAACCATTGTTTTTGGATAACATTGTTAAAGAATTCCTTCTCTTCAATGGTTATTTCAAACTTTTCTCAAAGCAATGGGTGGAAGAAAAGAAGCTTCATATCATTCTAACATATCAAGATGCAACAAGCTTGATATTAATTTGAAGCTTGGATTGATCTAAATAAAGATGAAGGTGAGTTCTTAATGCTCGTAATGCTTTTACTTGTTGAGTATATAATGTTTATGAAGATTCATTTTCCTTGAAAATAGAGATCCCTGACACCAAGAGATGAAGGCTATTATGTAGGGAATGTTAATATTAGAAAGTCACTTTCTAGGCATATTTTTACATTGTTTGAAACTACAATTTGCTGAAAATCCAGTTTGCAATCAATGGTGGCTTTATCTACTATCCATATAGTGTTTATCGTGCTCACAAAGGGGTTGAAGGAGGTATTGTGGTTGAAGGGAATGATTCGAGAACGGGGTATAATACAGGACCGTGTGACTATTTATTGTGATGGTTAAAGTTTCATTCATCTAGTTGATCATCAGATCTACCACGAGAAGACCAAACACATAATGTTAAACTAGTTTTGTGAGAGATGTTGTGAGTGTAGGGAGGTCAGAATCGAGGAGATACTCAGAAGGATAATCTAGTAGATGTGTTTATAAAATCCTTGTTAAGATAGAGGTTCAAAAGGTTAGAATGAATTAAATTTTTGTGTGAGGATAAATGAAGATGATGTTGAAAGCTCTTCCATGATTTAGAGTTAAGGTGAATAATTGTGATGATTGACTTTAAATCATATTTATTATGTGATTTATTAGAGTGCTAAATCAGACAATTAAATTGTTTGATGGAAGGGAACAAAAAGACTATCTAGTAGCATTAATACTAGTTAGATGGTCTAGTACATTTTTATTGTAATGTTTTCCTTTAATGAATTTTTGTTATTCTAGTGTTTAAGATTTGTATTTAAAGATCCTTGTATATACAGATCCACACTATGTCGAAAAACTATATGCTTATAAAATATTATGTTGAGAGACTATATGCTTATAAAATATTCTAATATTAACAAAAATGCTTTCTTTTCAAATTTTATTTTTATGTTTTTTTTTCTCGCAAACCCAACAAATTAATTATATTTTCTTTTATTTTTCTATCCACAAATCTTATGAAAAACACCACCCCAATCCCTATAAATCGTATCCGGTTATCAATTTATTGTATTGGACCTTGTTGGTTCTGTTTATCACAAGCATGTATGTATACACCTAGTCATCACCGTTGTACATTATTTCTTTAGTAACAACACGATTTGAAGCTTGCTTGACGAGATTGAAAATTATTTTGAGTAAGAGAGAAATACCTACAAATAAATTGAACGACAAAAAAATTCACACACCTCGAAAAGCGTTCTCATTTTAGATATCCTTTTAAATTAGATTACAAGCCAAAGATAGGTAGCTTATGGGTTCTGATCTTAGATCCTTGTTGAGGTAACAATGTAGATGGTGAGAATATTAATTAAAGTTGAGATGGTTTTGTAAGTGGGGCTACTGATAGAGTAGCTTAAGAGCATTGGATGCGGGGAGACAAAAGAAAGTACCAAAGGAAAATGTTATGTAATCAACTTCAAGTCAGAGGGTGAGCCACAGCGATGGATGGGGGCTGTGTCCGGTTTCAACTGAAAAGGACTTGTGCCTGAAGTCAAGTCCAACGTAAATACTCCTTTGCATTATTTGGCTTGGTCCCATTTTTGCAACCACACTCTCAAGCCATGTTTAAGGTGGTGTTGTGCTGGGGTTCCTACCATTGTCCAACCCATCTCACACCATCTCTTACTACTTTCAAAGTTCTTAAACATCTTTGACACACTAGTCTTATTGTAAAATTTTCCAATATATGAAATCTGCTGTTTGTGGTTGAAGTGAAGCAAAACAAAACCAAAACCAATTCTGATGGGGTCCACATGTGGGGAAGTGAGGTTGATAATTAATGCAGCTAGTAGAGAGACCTGTCACATGACACATGTATGATGTATGTAACCTTCACACACTTTCCTAGCACACTGTGCACCTTTATTCACGTGTACCTTCTTTCCTTGCCTTCCATTTCATGTCATGCTTATTGGTTGATCCAATCTCATTATCACTACCGCCATCTTGGCTCTCTCTCCCACGGTTTCTGAACCCCTCTGTGCGACAGATGCTAGAGTCCATTAGTATGGTTAGTTAACAAGAGGAAAATGAAACTTTGTTTTATGTTTGGTGGTACTTAATAAGTTGTGCCAGCTAATCTCATTCACCCCAATAAACTATTCTTTTGCTGAAAAGTCGTTTCTTTTCTTTTTGTGCTTTTCCTTCTCAATTATTTTATGGATTCCAACTCTGTCTGTTCCACTACACTTTGGTCTTCACTGGAAAGTAATGGTACTTAAATGTCATTAAAAATTAAGTGGTCTTTGCATGTATGAAGCAGGTGGTGTGATCTACAACCCCTGGACTTAGCTCCCTCTTGTTTACCTGCTTTGTCTTTGATGATTGGGGTTATCATCTAGTACTTAGGAATTTGCATAACAGCACAAGTACAAAAAGCAGATAAATTATGCCCTTACTTTGGAAAGGTGAGCCCTTACTTTGGAAAGGTGAGGTGGAAACTGAAGTTAAGGAGAGAATCTGAGAATGAGTGCTCTCTCACTCTCACACCACATGCACATGTCGCTTCTATTCCTTTACTCATCATTTGCTTCAAATTTTCTAAGTCTTCGTTTTGTCCCATTGTGACAATTTTTTACTACTCTTGCCATTTCCATTGAGATCCACCGAATGATTATTTTCCCCACTGCTGCTTCTTCGCAGGACATGCCTCTCTGTCTTTTGGGGTTATATAGGGTTACGGCCGAGTAGTTGTTGTTGTACCAATTTTTGAAGGCAAGTTCAACCCATTTATCTATTTGGTTGTCTGAGACTAAAGATTGATTCTTTCTTTCTTTTTTCTTTCAAATTTGTCTGATTTGTTGATTCCTCAATTTATATTTGTTAAAATCCTGTGCTTTTGGGGTTATTTTAAATTTTCCTTGTGTTGGGACCTTGTATTTATGAACACAGGTTTTGTTTTTGGCTTTCGTTTATGCCTTTTCTCTCTGTTGTGTAAGCAGATGGGGGAGACAGCAGCTTCCAATCCTGCTTTGCAAGTGTCTGTTTCGTTCGGTAGATTTGAGAACGATTCCTTGTCTTGGGAAAAATGGTCTGCTTTCTCACCAAATAAGTACTTGGAGGAAGTTGAGAAGTGTGCCACACCTGGATCAGTTGCTCAGAAGAAAGCTTACTTTGAAGCTCATTACAAGAACGTTGCTGCCCGGAAAGCCGAATTGCTTGCTCAAGAGAAGCAGATGGAGAAAGATTCTGTTAAATCACAATATCAAAATGCTGAAGATCTGAGTTGTATTAATTGTGTGAGTGATGCTGAATGTGATATTTCCAACGCTGAACGTTCTAGTGAAGGGGTTAAGCAAGAAACCAATTCAATCGGTGAGATTGTGAGGACTGATGTAAGTAATTTGGAGGAGTGTGCTGCAGTTTCAACAGATTATCAAGGTTCATCAGTTGAGGGAGAGAAAGTGAATGATGAACTGGATAGAAGATCAGGTAGTTCCCTGACAGATAAACAGGAAGTTGTCTCGGTTGAACAAGGAGGAAGTAAAGAAGAAAGTCCTAACATTGAAGCTGAAGGTTTGAAGGAAATTTCACACGATGTTAACAATGAGCAAGTAAACGTTTCAGAAATTGAAGCACAATATAAGACCATGGATAATCCAAAGGTATCTAAGAAGGTATACATTGATTCATGTACTCAGAAAATTTAGGATCATTGAAAAAAATGAGTGGTTAGATAATAATTAACACCATTTAAAATTTGGCTATTTGGTTACCTATTATTCTATTCTTCACCATCTAGTTTGGACAGGTTGCCCCAGTGAGCAGAGAAAGCAATGGAATAAAGGGGAAGAAGAAATCCATGCAACCTACGTCTAAGCCTAAGGCATCCCGAATTTCCACCCCTAGAAATCCAAAGCCTACATCAACTCCCACCAAAACTTTGCCATCTGCATCTTCTTCAACTAAAAGGGAAATTTCTCCATCAATATCTGGGAGGGAAACTGCTTCCACTGCAGAGAACAGAAAAATTCCTAATAAATCTTTGCACATGTCCCTTAGCTTGGGTCCAAGCCAACCTGATCCTGCTCCGCGTACTTCAGTGAGGAAATCTTTGATTATGGAGAGAATGGGGGATAAGGACATAGTCAAACGAGCATTCAAGACTTTCCAGAATAATTTCAATCAGCCCAAAACTTCTGGTGAAAACAAATCTTTGGTAAAAGAAAAGGTGTTTGGAAAAGCATGAATACTTGTTTCTTTTGATAAATTATCATGTGTACCAGTAGAAAATCACTTTGGTTTGATAACATTTGCCTATATTTTTCTTGAACAGGTTCCTCCAAAGGTGACAGAGCCAAGGAATCTGACATCTATATCTTTCCGAAAGGAATATGGACAGTAAGTTTTTGAACCTACATTATTAGAGTGTTTCTTATTTTCATCTATTTCATTTCCTCCATGTAGTTTGCATAACTTGTTTTTAACCTCTTATGCTTGCATGCTGAAAAACAATAATCTGATTAGTGACCAAATTTTGTTGGTTTTCTGTGGGAGAGTGTTAGTCATGGAAACAATATATAAATGGCAGTAAATGAGGAAAGTATAAACAGTTAATTATCATATGTATTGTAAACTGAAATAAGTCATTATTTTACATTATAAACTTTACTTATAACTTGATTTGTCCTTTAAGATCTGGCTTACATACAAATTAGACATTGACACTATTGTGAACGCATTGCTAGTTTGTTATTCAACTGGAACTTCCTTTTACTGCCAGATTTGATGCAATGTGATTTTACTTGTTATTGTGTCTATCAATTTCTGAATTCAGACTGTTAAGTTATCCTATGACTACAAAATTCAGTTACTAACTTATGCCCCATCATTTTAACACCAGTTATAGAAGCATTCTGTTTTTCCAGGTTGTGGTACACTTTCACCAAAGCATGGTGCTATAAAATGCCCACTATGTAAGCCTATATTAGAGAGTCTTACCTTGCATTTGCAGGATGCTGATTCTATGACTCAAACATGTGACTTGGGTCACAATGTAACATTTCAAACCATTAAGTCATGGCTCCCCCTTACCCCATCTTCCATATCCTAATTTGTAACGTTAGTTTGGGTAAACTTCTTCATAAACACTTCTAGGAGATGAGAATAAGAAGAAAAAAAAGGAAAGAGAATTTTCCAAAAGCTAAACTTAATTTGAGTGAGTAAAAAAAATCTTATTTTGAAGAAGCAAACGAGAGATATAACTTCTACAAATTAGCTTATGTATAAACTAATTTTAACTTATGAAAAAATTTATTTCATTTTTCGTTCTTGTTCTCGGTTAAAATTGTTTATGGAGAAGTTCATCCAAATAGGTCTAATGTTGAAGTAAAATATATTTATTTTGAATTTTTTGGGTTGAAAGTAGGAACCATCCTGCTAGAGGTTCCAAACTCTTCTTGCATGGCCCATAACTCACTCAACTGAGCTATCTCAACTAGACTATTTAAGTAAAACTTTGAGTCTTTAATAATATAGTGGAAATTCGGAACAAATTTAAACCATAGCTGGAGAGTTTGTTTATGATTGAAGGAACAAGAAAATCATCATCCATAGTCAATCAATAAGAGCATAGACTGTCAGCTCCCATCTTTCCTTCATTATTAGAATAGGCACCATTACACTTATTTTGATGAACTTATAAGGAGTTCAATTGCATGTGAGCTGATGCTGTTGAATGAAATAGGTCACCCAAGGTTGACAGTGCCGGTAAAAGAAGTGGGAATGCTGTGCGAACTGCTTTCGGCCTAAAAACTGATGTTAAAGCAGAGAAAGGAAAAGAGGTGTGGCCTGACTCTTGATGCATGTCTACATAATCCAGCACTTGTGATCAAGTGTTCTCATGAGATTTTGAAACTACTGTTCTATTTTTACTGATCAAACTCCTTAATCTTTCATGAGATTTTGAAACTACTGTTTTATCTTTTCTGATCAAACTCTTTAATCTTTTGTATTTTAATCAGTTTCCAAGGAAAATAGAAGAAAAATCTTATGCAAAAGAGGTAGAAAGAACGCATCTTCAATTGAAATCAAGGGTACACTTTCCTTCTCTTGCCATGTCTGCATGTATTTAAAAAATGGTTATCATAAGTTGAGTTCTTCGATGTTATAATAAAGGAACATGTTTTAACAATGTGTACTTGGACGCAGGAAGAAAAGATAAAACATAATCTCAAGGCACCAGCTTTTCACCAGGGTCAGAAAGCATCCAAAAAGCACCCAGAAAAGGTTTGCTACTGTGCATATTAAATTTATCATTACCAGGTCAAGAAGTAGGGTGAAGACTTTATATAGCGAATCTTTTTCATATATGAATAGTAGTTTGTTAAACCCTATCTGACTATTTTTTTTCTTTATGTTAATTAATTGAAGTCTGTTAAAACTTGTGTTGTCCAAGTTAATAGTCTGGTGGTGATTGTAGGAATTAGAAAACAGCTGTATAATCTAGCCATCTTATTTTTCTCTAAAAGGCAAACCTATTTTCTTCCCAATGAGCATAGTGATTCAGTAGTTTAGTGGAGGGTCACTCAAGAGATAATGATGAAAGTTCATGTGGTCCACATTCCACATTTTGTTATCATTTAAAGGACTATACCACATGTAAATATTACTGTTTGCTAATATCTTTTTCCTTTCCATAAAATCGTCCTATAATAATGCCATTATGTTTCCTTAAACAGTACCAGAAAATTGTCTTTTCCCCTTTAGTGGGGCCAGCTACTTAAATTATACCATGCCACTGTTATAAATGAAAAAAAAAAAAAACTAAACTTTAGCCGAAAATCTAAGTTCCCATCTCATTTAATTTCCTTTTAGATGAATCATTTAGAATATAAATTATTTTCTATTCTAAAACTGAATTTATAATGTTCCACACTACATGAGCTGTTAAACATAATACTCCTATGAAGCTTTGGGGATTTTGGCAAGGATTCTAGTGGACCCTCTTGAATTAAAATCATTATAAGATATCTTCAAAACATGATTATACTGCTACATCCATTACATTATACACAAATATACCTACCACCAAAAGTGAGGGTAAAGAAACATCATAAAGAGTGGAAAAGAAGCCTTGACATGGGAAGATTTTCTGAATAATTCAAAGGGTTGTTGACCAACTATGTCGTGTTAAATCTTTTCATCCTATACATGGAAAGTCTATGCTATATTAACTGCTATTTTGTCTTGTGTACTTGTGCAGGAGGAAATTAAGATTGAGAAATGGAGGTAGCCTAAGGAGCAAGAGAAAATGAGGTTGAAAACATTAGTGTTGGTAGGAAATGTTTAGGGCTACTATTCTGGTCACACTATGATATCTTAGTTTAGTCTGCAACAGGGGAATAATTATGTAGTTATACAGGACTATAGGAGCTTATGAACAATGTAAGGAGGAGGAAGTAGAGCATCCATTATTGGTAATAAATTTGGTGTGAGAAACACTGTTGTATAACTAAAATGTCAAATGTGAGAATGCATGCATTGTTTCCATCTTTGTATTTATTTCGGGGGGGATCAAGGGAAATACTCTTGGGACCCAATAAGGAATGGAAAATGGGGATACCTTCTACATAAGCAATAACTCTTTGCACAGTTGCATTACACAATTTTTCACAGCAGTTCCATCTAGAGTTAAGCTTCAGGTGTCATGTTCTTCATTGATTTTGGGTGTAGCCAAAAAGGGAAAGTCAACAACATGGACTAATGAGTTGTGTAGATGTGCATTATTGCTGAATGTACTCAATGGATAATGGTATTTTTTGGATAGTTTTTTTTTTTTTTTTTTTATATATATATATAAATACTTTCAGGAGAAATCAATAAAAAATGTTTTTATTATAAGATAACCAAAATTTATTATGCTTAAGTCGGAATATAACCAATATTTGTTTATTATTGATATTTTATTTATTTTGTTATAATAATAAAAAACACAAAATTTGTAAAACGTTAAAGATATACCACTATATTAAAATTATTCGGTTATGTCAAAAATATAAATTTATCATATTGCTGCGCATAAATCTCTTTGAGTAAATTAAAAAATGTATTATATATGTTTTTTTGTGCTAACAAATATACTATTTCTTATTTTCCGTGTTCTTTTAATCATTTTATATATGATTTTTTTGTGTTTTGTTCGTGTATTTCTTACTCTTGTACGTCCCGCGCCTGAATACAAGGAGTTAAAGAAGTTAATCTAAAAGAGTTTTTATAAATTAAATTTACGCTTTTAGAAAAAGTTATCTTATTTTCTTAGAAATGTTATAGGAAATTTATGTAAAATCAGTTTAAATGCAGGTGTAGTTGTGAAGACCACCTAATAAGAAGAATTGTTGAAATGGTTGTCCATTGGAATTTATTATATGAATTTGGGGCACATTGTGATGCCAAATTACTGTTTCGTGTAGAGGAGTAGTTAACAGCAAATCTTATTTGGTGAAAGGTTGGTAGCAATCTGAATCAGTCTCTTGGGGAATAAAATAAAACAACATCGGTTATGACATCAATTCCGTTGGCTCTTGATGTCAACTTTTGTTTCTCACCAAACTTGTTCTCTGCTCACATGTTATCCATGCCAAGTCAACTCTGGAATCTTTCGTTTTTTTTTTTTTTTTTTTTTTTTTTCCTCTTCTCACGAGCATGGAATTATATAGACTAACACTATACCAGTTATTAATTGTATGAACTTTGGCATATGACATATTTTAAGTCTTATCTGAAAAAATATAAATCAAATCCATTTATCCAAAATTACAAAAGTATATACAACAGAAAAAAGTAA
>Ga0209700_107623_pt1 | contig 14961 bp, 8 predicted proteins | sample SiratroredBW_FD_187528 | JGI IMG/M metagenome (GOLD analysis project Ga0209700, IMG submission 187528) | Root nodule microbial communities of legume samples collected from California, USA - Siratro red BW (SPAdes) (version 2) | ecosystem: Host-associated > Plants > Roots > Nodule | place: USA...
AAATTAAAAATAATTTTTTTATAAAAATAAAAGTGAAAAAAAAAAAAAAAAAAGATTGTTACATTTTGATTAACTTATATAAATTAATCGTACATTAAATAGTATGCTTTTTATTTTGGTAGAAAAATACTTTTGTTTCTCATTAAAATTGGTTCATCCATTTCATTATTAATGAAAATAATAATTGACCTTTTATTTTTGTATTTTTTATTAGGATAAAAAACGAAATTTAGATATGTATATATAGATTAATAATATTGGTTTTGAACTAAATAAATTTGGACTTGTAAGTATTTAAATAAATATTAAACACACAACAACAATCAATTTATTAAAGGCCTACTTATCAATTGTTTGACTCTTCTTTAATTTGTTGATTACACACACAACATCAATCACAACTATGTTGATTAATTTGTTCTTCACCCCTCTTCAATTAATGTAGAAGATATGGACTATCAATATTTTAAGATATAGGTATATGATCAAATAAATGTCATGCATTATATTTCATCTATTCCTCAATAATAGGTGTTTAAGTTTTTTTTCCTCTCAAACCAAGTAAAACATTTAATTTTCTATTTTTAAATTTAATTTAAAAGCTATTTATTATATCCTTTATTTTTTTTTGCATTTTAATATATATTCGTATGTCATTACAAGTTCACGACGTATATTACAATTTGTTTTGCACTTTTAGATTACATAAAAAATAGCTTCATTTTAGATGAAAAAACTCAAAATTTAAATTGTATTATTAATTTCTTTTTAAAAATATGAAATAAATTTACACTAAAATGATTGCAAACACTTACATTGTAGTTGTAAATCGGACTCCATATTATATAAAAAACACAACTCTAAACTTGTGTTTAGAAGTGTCTTTTCAGCGGAATTTACTCATTCACGTATCTTGAAAAAAAATAATTCAAATCAATAATTTTCAAATGAAATTGCCATCTTATTGTTTGGGCTCAAAGGACCACAATGTTCCTACTTTCAATTGGAAGGTTTTTAATTTCATTACAAGCATGCCGAATGACTAACATTGTATGTATGCATCATCATAAAATAAATAATCCAAGAATCAATTTTGTAAATTTTCAACCAGTTCGAAGCAATCATTGGACCGAATTTCTTTGTCGTATATATCTGATAAATATATTATATAGGTCTATATTTAATTGACTCTTTTATATATAGGCACCGCATATTATTTTGTAATGTATTAAATTGGGACCAAAAGAAGTCAACAAATAAACTATTTCTACGTGTTTCCTAATCTTCCCAAGCACCAACTAGTTTCTTACACTCTAGTATAGTCTTTTTAAGTATATTTTTATTATTTATAATAAAATCTTATTTCATACTAAATGTTTTCACTCTTAATTTCTATAACTAATAATAAAAAATATAGCATATTAACATTTTTCTCTTTCTAATAAGATTTAGGATGTTTAAAAAATGGGAAAATGTCCACGTCATTACCTTGTCAGTCTCATGTGACTCATAAACTCGTGATTAACAGGCCAGTGTTGTCGTTTGATGGCGGACCAAGACCATATATAGAACATGAAAATGAATTGTGTGAAACAAAATTAATGACTGCTTTTATGGCACATGGTCCAGAACCACCACCAACACCAAACTTCAGCCAATCCCCTATAATATCTTTTACAATTTACCTCACTAAAATTTCATTATCTATATAATTAGATGCTTTGTAAATACTTGGTTCACAAAAAAAGCGTTACAAAAGGGACAACAAACCAAACCAAATGATTAGGATCTTGTAACATGCCAATGTATATTGAAAGCATATATTCTTGTCCTTTCACATTAGCTCCGTTCCGTAGAAAAGGAATTAGCATAATCGATCATCCACCACTTTAAATCTTCAGTATCTTTTCGAGAAAGTAACAGATAAAAGAAAGCAAGTTAAATTTGATTCCCATATTCCAACATTACATGTATCGCTAGATCTCCAACAAAAGAAAAGCATCTTGATCATAATTTTTCTGCCTTAGTGTTGGCTTAATTAATCTTTTATCAGAATCTGTTGGACCCTTAAATAAAATTGAAAAGTTTGCCATCTCATTTTGTGTACAATCCACGATTTTCTGATGCATCTTATTCTATATTTTAATAATAAAACAGCAAATCATGTCTATCTTATTCTATATATTAATAATAGTATAAAACCAGATGACATAAATAAGGCAAATTAACCATAGATTATAGATAGGAAAGTAAGTAATTAGAGGTCCCTTTACCAGCCGGCGTCCGGCAATGGCTACCGGATTTTGTGCTTAGAATACTCTGCTGGTTGCTGACCTACCCATGAGGAAGAGTTGAATTTGAAGTTTTCCAAACATTTTGTTCTACAAAAACAATCTTATCTTTCTCAAATGATTCAGGAAGACTAGTTGGACTTGTTAACTTGGCGACAAAAATTTTCCCCTTGAGCTTTGAAACACAGATTTTCATATTGTACTTCATTTAATGTCATTTTCATGGTGACCCTTGAACAAATAGAAAATTCTTACATCAAATGGTCAAACTCTCTACCCCAGGAGTCTACATTGTCCGTGATCCCACTTCTGCTATGAGACCCATCTTATTTTTGGCAACAAGATTCGGCAGATGAGATATTTGTGGCTGCAATGCCAAATGGCCCAAATCAGAAATGACTCACAATCCCTGATAATTTATTTGACTTGGATCTCTGTTGGGTTAAAACCAACCAATATTTCCAAATAATATGTACAAGGAGGATAATTCTTATATTAAAATTCTTGGTTCTTTATTGTATAAGATACTTTCGGTTCTTTAATGAAGAGGTGTCAATTTTCTAATGTCTTAAAAATGCCAAGAATAATTAATTTCCCTCAAGGAGCTTGTAAAGAACCTTAACCTTTATTTGAGATAATAAATCTTTGTTTTTTGGAGGATTTTTGTGGTAGTAAACGTGAGGTACCGAATCATGTGAATTCGTTGTCTATCATTTTCTTTTGGTGTGCTTTCTATGTGATTCTGTCACCAACCATGTGTAGAGGTGCAAAGTTTTGTCAATAGTTTCTTACACGTAATAATGCACTAATCTGTATCAGCTTAAAGTTTCATGGCATTGTGATGGTAGGACCAAAGATTTTAGTCTGAGTTCTAATTCTTCAACACTTATCACACTGACTTTATACTTTTTCTTATCGCTCTTCTCTTTCAAAATTGTAATCACAAATCACATCGACACATCATCGTAGCTTTAAAACACAGTCATTTATATAAATGAAAATGGAGTGAGAAAAGGAGAAAGATGAAAGACTCATTTTCCCTTTAATCTTTTGTAGAAATAAATCAGTAGTTGAATGGGTGACAAACTGAGAAAAGTGAAAAAATTATGTACTTTGCATTGGTAAGATAATGCCCTATTTCACATCCTCTGACGTGCAGGGTTACTATAACGAGTGATTCATGCCTTAAAAGTGGCCGCTAGTGTTAAGAATAAATTAAAATAGAGAAACGCGTTTGCACACAAGCGTAGATTACATGGATAAAATTAATATATTCGTTTCTAACCTTGAATCTCCGAGTCGAAAATCAAGACTAATTCCTCAAAGGAATGAACTTGAGTTTGCTCTTGACGCTACCAAACATATACAGAAAGCTGTGCTTGAGCTTGCACTCATCAAATTGATAAAAGTATATGGAAAATTCCAAATCAGTTTTATGACATTAATAAATTCCTAGTGGGTGTTCTTGAAATTGTTTTATTATTGTACTTTGCTAGTTAGAAACAGAAGAGCACAGAATAGTTTCGTTAAGCAACAAGTATGTAGAATGGTTTGATTAAGCAACAAGTATGTATAGTGTACTTGTAGCTGTCAGTATAGTGCCTGTTTTTTTTACGCCAAACATAGGAAAGAAGACAAAACTTTTAGGAAACACCATGAGTTAAATAAGCAATATTAGTTGCATATAACGTGCAAGTCAATTAACTGAAACAGCTGATTGCAAGTGATTTGAATTGACGAATAAAAGAGGTAGCGACGATAATTACGTGAAAAATTTTAACATTATTGTAATTAAATTCCTCGATCCACCCATGTGATCTAAAATTATATAAAAACAAAAAAGTCATCCTCTGTCACTAACTTCTCCTTCCCTATACAGCTAAAGACAAATCCCTTATAGATCTCTCTCTTCCCCCCTTTTGGTTTTTGTTTCTGTCCAAAAAACCGAGATTACTAAAAGTTAAACCCACGATTGTTTATCTTCATCTGATTCAGCTAATGATGATAAAGAATCTTCCTTGATTTCAGCTTTGGGTGGCTTCTCTGCACCAAACTCCTTGCTGTCATCATCATCATCGACAACAACAACAACACTGGTTAGTTTCTTGGCTCTTAGAGCCTCAGCACCCCAATCCGTTCGACTCAGAACCACCAACATGGTCACTGCGCAAGATCCCTGAGCCGCAAGTAACCCAAGCCACAACCCTTGAAAATCAAACCCGGCAAAGAAACCAAGCCAAACCGCCACAGGCATTCCTACAAGATAGAAACAACCTAAGTTAATGTTGGCACCAACTTTAGGTCTTGCTGTGCCTCTCAGCACCCCGCACCCCGTTGTTTGAGGACAGTTTCCGAGCTCGCAAAGTCCTATGATCGGTAACACCAATGAGGTCAAAGTTATTATCTCCCGGTCTTGAGTGAACATGCTGGCCCAAATGTTCCTAACCATAATGGTAAAAACCAAAGCTAAAACCCCCAACATGAAGCTGCAAGAGAGGCCAACTATGGCAGAAAGTCTCGCCTTTGAGGGCTTTTGCGCGCCCAGTTTGTTGCCAACTCTCGTAGACACGCTGAAGCTTATCGACGATGGAAAAATGTAGAGCAAGGAAGTGGTTTGGATCAGAATCCCCATGGAGGCCACGGTTGCTCTGGGATTTACCAGCAACCCGCATAACAAAATCATGATCTCATACCACCACCATTCGAGGCACACGGAAATGCAGCTCGGGATGGCCAAATTGAGAAGCGACTTCCATTGCGTGAAGCACTCCACAGAAAAACCTCCCCATGTTTTCTTATGCGTGCCGGACAAGACAACGTAGAGAATCAAAGAAGCTACGAGGTTGACGTTGGTCCACACCCCGCTGAGAGCCACGCCTTTGATTCCCAAATTGAGGTGGGAAACGAGGAGGTAGTTGATGGGGACGTGGAGGAGAATTGAGAGAGTGGCGCAAAGGGTGAGAGGCAGAGTAATGGATTGGCTTCGGAGGTAAATTCGTAAAGGGTGAAGAAAAGATTGTGTTAAGAGGTCGGGGATGGAGTAGAGAAGATAGGATTGTGCTTGTGTTGCTATATCCTCGTTCTGGCCACAGAAGAGAAGGATATGCTTCATGTAGAGCCAAAGGAGAGAGATTGGAAGAGAAGTGAAGAGGAGGAGGAGAACGGTTCTCTGAAGGCAGAGACCGAGGAGGGTGAACTTTTTGGCACCGTAAGCTTGTCCGCAAATGGGTTCCATTCCGACCGCGAGGCCGGAGAGGATTGAGTAACCGGTGATGTTTGCGAAGCCAACGGCGAGTGAGCCGCCGGCTAAGGCAAGCTCTCCGAGGTGGCCGAGGAAGAGCATGGAGATCATTGAGCGGCAATAGAGTAAGAGACCGGTGAGGATCATGGGGAGAGCAATTTTGGCTATGGAAATTACTTCTTTGAAAACACCGGTTTGCATTGCTGCTGAGTCCTTCCCTACCTGGGGCGTTGTGATGATACCCTTTTGAATCAAGGGGGTGCTGATCGTCATCTCCGGTTGCTCTGGCTCTTGGAGTTTCATTGAAACTAGATACTCTTGGTTTGAGTTGGCTTTGCAGGGGAGGTGGGGAGTTAGATGACACATAGTATCGCCTTTTTCTATCAAGAGAAGAGTGGTGGTTCGGGGAACACGTGAAGGTAGAATTCAATATATATAGAGAGAGGATTGTGAAGGGAGGGAGGGGGGGTTGAGCAGAGGCTTTTCAAGGAGCTTTTATAGGTGATTTTGGCTGGGAAAGGGAATATATAGCTGTAGATAATTACGTACCTTTTTTTTTTAAGAACGTAACCAGGTAGGCTATTTGTATATCAGTTATTTGCTGAAAAAATTTAAAAAAATGTTTTAGACATTAAGTAATCATTCCCTAACTTTCTATTAGGAGTATAAAAGATACCTCAACACCAAACAAAAATAAAAAATAGCAGTTTTTGGGGAGGGGTGGAAGCGTCCACCAGTAGTCATGCTCACATCAGAAGAGCAAGATCTAAAGATCATATATATGCACTTTTCATTCTTGAAAGATCAAAATCAAGTCTAATGAAAGTAAAACGTGGTCATTTTACTTTGTTCAAGTTATATAACTTATAATTTAAATGCTAAAAAAGGACACGAATAATTTTACCCTTTTTCTTTCGTGCACCTTTCTTTTGTAAACCAAACTTAACCTTACCATTGGAGGGAAAAGGGAACCTTCGCTCAAGGTATGGAAGTGTACAGTTGATTTCCACCATCTGCAGAAGGGTCCACATACATTAGAATTTTCTAAACACGAAACGAAAATTTCACGTTTTGCGAAAGATTTCGCCCTCAATATCTTTACAAAAACTTTTTGTAATGTTTATATGAAGTCTTCTTTAACTGTTGTTTTTAATATTATATGAGGTTTACTATTCCAAATTCCAGGTAAGATCGCTAAGATTATATGTATATATACACATATAGCACGAAAATTAGAACAAGAGGATGAACCTCGTGGCTTTGCACAAGGAAAAGGAAGGTCTTTTGAAAATTTCGATAGATGTTTAAAAAATCTTCAGATTGGATTATCAAATAAGCTAGCTTATAAGATGTCGAGTTTTTGGTTTGTCTGATAGCAATTTAATCACATAGATAATCGGTAGAACCAATGAATTTGTATAACTCCCGATGATTTTACTTTTAGTTCAATTATAAAAATATTATAGGAATTTAAAAATATATATAGTAATTTGTATTGTTTAAGAATGACTGAGTGTTTGTTTACGTTAGTTGAAATAGTTGGTCATGTTTTCAAGTGTCCCCATGCATGCTTGTCGCGGTTATGACAAATTCGTACATAATTGAATATACTGAGGTTGAGAGCGAAAAGCATGCATGCATCATGTTCCAATGCATGTATGTAAGATGCATTCCGTTTTCTACCCCTCGAGTTAAATTTATTTCTCTGGAGTTATTAGATAATACAAGTATATACACGCTAATAATGACAATTAAAAGTTGATTGAAATTATCATGGCATGATTAGATTCGTTGGTCCAGTTTTTTATTAATATCTTTAGTTCAGTTTCAATTTTTGTATATCGTTGTCAAAAATAAAAATAATATTTTTCAGATTTTTTTATATGACTTTTAAAAATATTTTTGTAAAAACTATAGTTTTGTATCCAAAAGAAAAAAAAAATCCGATCCAAATGAGAAGGAAACTGGATCCATAAAGACAAATAGCTATTTTGTTAACTATGGAACTACTGCATGCCTATTTGTATGACAATTAATATTAAAGGACATAAAAAAATCTAAAATATTATTATACAATATACACAGACCAATATAAAGGAAAATAATGATAAATGATTTTTTTCCAAGTTTTCAAACTAATCCAAAATACTCAACTCCCTAAATTTTTCCAAAAAAAAACTAATTTTCATGCGTTTCACCAAAAACTCACAATCAAAAAGAAAACCTCAAAACAATCCTTAAATACAGAAAATTTAAAATTAAAACAAGTAATTTTGCTTCTCTTAGGTGTATATGTGATTTAGGAATATAGGACTTCAAAAATTGAAGATTAATTATTGGGAGAGTCACCTCCAAACCCTTCTTGTTCTGCCAATAATGATATAATCTAACTAAAGAAAATATATTCAAAACCAAAATTTGTATTTGAACAACAAAATAAATACATGCAACGTGATCTTTATTATCTTCCTTGCATGTTTTCTTTTGATGAGCAAAGTAGATATTTAAGTACAGGGGATAGAAGATAACTTATCTTTATTTTACTTTACCTTTTTAATTTAATTAAATTGGGCTAGAAAGTAGAAGTAGAAAGGAGTTTTAGATTTTCTTTTTATGTTGATGGAAAAGGATGTTGGAGGAAAAATAATATATTGCTTTGTGCCAACGATATGTTCCTCTTTTTTTCAAGAAGTTTTTTTTTTTTAATACAGTGTTTTAATTTACCCTCTTGATTTGATATGCACATCCCAAATTTTTTTATCCCAAATTTATCTACTCTCTTGTTATAAATTTATTTTTATTTTACACTATAATTATAAATATCCCACAAATATAAATAAAATATATCCTAACTAAAATCCGTACAACATTCTCACACAACGGGGGCAAGAATTTAATATTTTTTTAAGTTGAAAATAAGTTCTTAATCTAGAATTAAGGAAGAAAAGTTTATTTAAATTATTTTTAAACTTAATTTTAAAATAATTTAGAACTATTAAGTATATTAAAACAAATCTTTGAATCGAGGATTAAGGAAATAAGATTCTTACAGACAGCAAATCACCACATTTGATTTGAGATACTATCTCTTTTAGAACTTAAATAAATTTATTTGCTATGCTATTTTATACCACATCAAAACGTAAATATTTTTTTTTATTTTTATCTTATATATCTGTAAAATTCTAAATTATCTAAATTTAGTTATACATAGCAAGACTTATTGGACTAATCAAAAAATTGCCGTGTATAATTTATTTTTACTAAAATGCAATTTTAGATTTGTGGGGGCATTAACTATGCAAAGAAAAAAATCGATGACATTGACGGCCAAAATAATTAACAATAGCATATGATTAAATTTGTCAGAAATAAACCCATAAACAAAATAAAAGTAAAATTGTGGACAGGTTGACAACCAAAGTTATCGACGCATTTATTGAGAGTTTAGACATTATTATTAGTTAATTGTATATGTATATAATAATTAATTTAAATTAATTATATTGGTAATATTAACCCAGATAAAAATACATTAACTAAATGTTTTGAATCAGATTCATCATGGACTCTATACATTAACCCATCTTTATTAAATGTATTAAGTTTTATAATAAAGATTTGACATATGAGGTGATGTCTCTTTATATTTTTATAATTTTTTTTTTCTGAGTAAGAACGGTCTAAAGTCATTGATTTGATTTGATTTACACCCAAATCAATATTAAATTAATATTCGTAATATAAGAACGAGGTCTTCCTGTTACCTGCATGCTTCAATAGAGTTTGCGAGATGGTGAAGTGTGAACCCGGACCCAACCTCTCCTTGTTAACAAACTACCCATTAATCATTAAACCCAATATCAAAAGGTGATTCCAAATTTATTGGATGAATTTTTGTTTTCATTTATAAGTACATATATATTTCTAAATTATGACTTTACTCTACATATTAATTTATTTTAGCTTATAACAAGTTGATATCATTATTTTAATTTTTCACCTATAAAATAATGGACCTAAGTATGTAAAGAATCTTGCTTTTTGTATGATAATCTTAATTAGAGCTTAATACTTACGCCGTCGCACTAAAACACTGATTGAATTCTCATATCCAAAGGATAAAATTTAATATTCAGTTAATTTGAGAGAGTTGGAAAAAGAATTGAGATTTCCTTCTTTCAGCCACATGTGTTATCCTATCCTTAGTGTTAAAGGTTGAAAAGGGATAAAATTGAAAAGACATATCCAAGGGTTTCTTCCTAGGAAGATGATAAGCTTAACAAAAGTTTTGGTCATTATTACAAACTTGTTCACACATTCTAATCTTCGAAATCAAAGATCCAATTATATATATAAAAAAATTAGTTGGGATCTTATATGTCACAAATTCATAGGTGGAACCAGGGGATGCTATCGAAGATTTTCACTTCTCAAAATTTCAATTAGTTGCTTGAGAAGTTGGAGGAGGAAGATCTTAAGATTACATTGTTGACTTGGTCATCTTTATTAAAGCCGTTTCTCATGCCACTTTTTTGTCTTCTGTTTCATGACAAAAAGCCATTCCCATTGGATCAGTAAATACCATATTTGTGATCGTTAGGTGAATGGCATATTAAAAATTATAGACGATGAAACTATTGGTAATATATGCTTCTGGAGTAGATAAAGTGAGAACTTTATGGTAATTATAGAAAATAAGAGTACTAATTAGAGATTACGAAAATTATATTTAAATAGTTAGGGTTAAAAAATAAATACCCACAGTTTTTTAAACAATCGTATTAGTTTTAACTAACTTTTAAGTTTCATTATTTATGTACGATTATATGATCTACATTTATAATTATCACATTATATTTATATTGTATAATGATAAAAATAAAGTTTGAACCTAAAAATATATACAAACTGCACAAATTTTCCATCATCATTGGGTGAACGCTAATGATTTTGTAACTTCCACATTTTCTTAAATTAGTAAATCTAAGTATTCTGTTTAATTATTGTGTATAACTAGTGACGAGTGATTGATTAATTTTCTTATTACATTTCATCGATCTTCCACAAATAAAAAGTTGAATTAGTATAAAACGGTGTTTTGTGTAATACCCGGTTATATGTTTAACAGCGATGATTTAAAAAATATAAATTTAAAATTTAAAATATGTTTAATATGTATATATTAAAATTTTAATTACTTAATTTTATTTATAAAACTCTATCATCTCACCAAGAAATTTTTTCTTAAAATTTTCCTAACATTTTTTCACAGGTTATGATATCATTTTACATCTTTTTTCTTATAAAAAGTCACAATATAGAACATAGTAGAAATTTAAACAATCTCAACTTACTAAATTATGTTTTTAAGTATTTTTTTTTTTCTTCAAACTTTTAGTTTCCTCTTTTTTCCTTCCACCTAGTTTGAGACTATACTGATATATTATTATTATGGATTAAAATATTTGAAAACAAGTTAGAATTTTTTAACCTTGTTTAGTAAGAGTAGTCAATAAGTTTGATTAAATAAAATTATATTTAATTTCAGTTGTCGTTGGATTATATAGTTGAATCTAAAGATGATCATAGTATTCAGCTTTTCTTTTAAAATGGGGTTTTGCCAAGTTTAATTTAATTTACTCAGGTATGGATGCTATATTGAATGTTTGAATTGAAATAGTCATGTTGAGCTATATTGATGTAATTGAGTTTTGAATGATTTAACTTATTGTTAATTTTTTGTTTAAGCTTGTTAGTAACAATTGGAATTGGCAGAAAGTGGTCTTGTTTAAAGTTGGGCAAGTTTTTGTATTTGTTGCATATTTAGGTTTTTATTATATTTTTACTTTAAGCAGGAAATTCTCATAAAAACATTTAACAAAAATAATCTTTCTCTTTTAAAATATTTTCATTTTAAGCTATAAATTCTCGCTCAAACAAAAATTTGAAAAAAAAAAATCATTCTCTTTTGAAATATTTTTTTTAAGCAAAAGCTTGGTTTCTAAAAAAGAATCTAAGTAATGCAAGTCTCTTTTCTGACCATAGTTTTTTGCTCAAGTGCATGAATTTTGCAGAGCCATTTTGTTGATAACTTTTATATAACTGATATATATATATATATATATATATATATATATATATATATATATATATATATATATATATATATATATGTTTGTGTTGTGTGTGTTATATTGTTCTATATGAGAGTAATGTGACTCTTAATTTGTGATGTAGCCTTTTATAAATCTTCTATGAATATAGTGGTGAGAATACATGAAAAGGTATATGTTTAGTAAATATATTAAGCACAAGATTTATTAAAAAATATATTATAATTTTACTATAATGTGATAAACTAAATTAACACAATCAAATGATGAAAATTGACTGGTATAAATATGTAACTATTACAAGTGTTATATATCAATTATAAATATATATGATCAAATATGAATCTATTTAAATAAACTTTTCTATAAACATTTATTAAAAGAAAAATGAAATCAACATGCACAAATTAAAAATAAAAATTTAAATAAGTTATTGTTTTTTATTGGCCTACTTGAAGATTTACTCCTTTATTCTTTTTCATTGTTTTCCCTTTTATAAGGAGATAGTTGTTTTGTGGATGGACCAGTAAATTATGGGCTAAACCATAAACAAAATTTTATTTGGTAGATTTATTTTACTATTTAGGTACAATCCTTTTTTTGATAAATATGTTCAGTTTACCTAGTTTGTTTAATTTCCTTTTATTTTTATGAGTTTTATATCATTTTATCTGTTCAAAATTAGAAGAAAAAAAAAAACTCCTTTTGATATGCAGACTGGGCGTAAAAGAGCAAAGTTACAGTAAACTACAAAATGACGTGCTGGGTCTTATCCCAAATCCAGTGCAATGGATATTTCAGAATTGCATTTTTCTTTCGGTAAAAGAAACAGCGACAATCACGCAAAGTCACCAACCAATTTTCAGTTACACTTTTTTTGGGAAGCTAAGTTGCCAACACGTACGTGGCATAGACCCCCACCCTACACCATCCTCATCAACAAACCCTCACTTTCTGCAAATTCTAGCCTTCACTAGGGAATCACAATCTACAACCTCTAAATGTCATTCAAAACTCTAGGTTATATTGAAAAAAACCAAAAGCAGAAAAATTCTGAAAACTAAAATTACACTTTGATATTTTTGTAGGACCATACAAATATATTTGGTTGCAAAGTCATTATATGCAGATCTACTTCCTTCCGCAAAGCATGGTAGAAGTGACAGGGTCCAAAGTGGTGTTTCGTCCCAAAGATGCGAGGAAGTGGCTGCCTACCATGGTGGCATTTGCTGAATATAAATCATTTGAGACTAGAAATTATGAAAATCACTTTCAACTATTATCATCAACCTACGTCTATTCTCCATTTATTTTATTTTTTCGTTGCGCCAGCTCTCATTCCATGCAAATCATTATTTTCGGAGAATGTCACTTTAGCTTGTCTTGTCAAAAATGTTTTTCAGTTGGATTTCCTTCAAATTTTAATCATCAAACTACCTATTATCAAGGCATATTTTTCATTCAATTTCATATAATATATATTCCTATTAATCTACATAGAGAAAATAAAATACACTGTTGTTAGTAAAATATAGTAACTTTTTTAATTTATTGTTAATTACCTTCGGAATTAAATATTAATAAGTTTATATTTGATATTATTGTAAAATTTGGAGTGTTGCAGTTGAATTAAATATCCTTTAAGTATGATTTTTATGACAGAGTATCGTGAAAGTAAAAGCTCTTCCCAACGCAGTCGTAGAATGAGAAACATTTGTGAGCGCAAGTAGTATTCTGATATCACAGATTTAGAAGCCGTGAAATTAATCAGATATGTTCTACTAAAAATAAAAGAGTTCGGACATGCATGAATGTAACTAGTATCTTTTTCACCTCAATAATTGACTTTTCACTCATTATTTCAAACTTTAAAAGAAAAGAAATAGACAGAACTTTCCGACTTTGTTTCTGTTAACCTTTTTCATTTTACAAAAACTAGATGTTTGTTATTTTTTATAAGTAATCATGATTATCGTTGTATGCTCCTCATTATTGATTTGATGTCAATAAGATAAAATAAAATAATTATTCTGTTATACTGTGATTATGGTTTGAGACACTGACATATATAATTTCATATCATATTATAATGTTATTTTGTTCATTTTTTATTCGAAGCTGAATTACAAGTGGCAGAGTTTCTTAGGGCAATGACAACACAATTTCTTTTTAACTAAAACATAATATCAAAATATTCATTTTTGAAATTATGCCTCTCTCGATATTTTTTATCAACTCCATTAGAAGGTAATAAAATAACACAGTCAAGTTTTTTTTTTTTTATACTCCTACCATTATTTTACTTTGGTTACAGTGTAATTCATTAATTTTTATTATTGTTATTACTGTTCTCATATGCATTGTCTTCATTATTTTAATCAATTTCCTTATGGTAATCACTACTATTATATAAAATTGTTATATTTTTTTTCAGTTTTGTCACATTATTTTAAATTTTCTTAATTTGGTTTTTTTCTTTAAACAAGTTAATGCATAGTGATGGTGTTTCAATAATGAAATATAATATTTATATCCGACTTTTTCATCAATAAGTTAACTTTGACCTATGAGATATCGGCAAATTTCTCAAACTAGTGTAATTTTTTTTTTAAATTTCTAAAATAGTGTATTTTTTATTTTATTTCCGGATATGGTTAAATTGTGCAGAGGTTGCACGATATTATTGTAAATAAATCGTTCTATTATTGCATAATTTAATTTAAGATATATGAAATCGTGAGAAGATAACAGTTTATTTAAAGGAATGAAATTGTGGAATAAATGTACGATTTTAATTAACTAATTAATTGATTAATTGAAATCCGTAGGCTACTGCAAGAGTTTAGGGTGATTAATTCTCCCACCTTTCCTCTCCTATTTTTCCATGTTGTATTGGGTTGTGCATACAAAATTAAATTAGAATTAATGCATAATGATAAAATCGTTTTGAAAATTTTGATGAAAATGAAAATGTAGTCATTGAAGTTAATTAATTGTCATTTAAGTAATTAAAATAAATGTTAAATTAATTTGAATGGAAGAATATGAAGATTGTTCATGTACTTTAAGGTAATCTATACATAGTCTACTTTTAAAAAAATAGGTTATCATTATATCATTCAATGTTTACTATTTTTTTTAAAAAAATTACAGCAATGGTTATTTTTATAAAAGAAAAAAAATCATACTAGAAATAGTTTTAAGAAGAAAAAAAATATAAATAAGTTTGGGAATGTTTATAAAAGAAAAGAAAAAAGCGGAAGTACTTTGAGAATTTTTATAAAATTACAACAATGGTTATTTTTATAAAAGA
>Ga0209700_107627_pt1 | contig 14954 bp, 5 predicted proteins | sample SiratroredBW_FD_187528 | JGI IMG/M metagenome (GOLD analysis project Ga0209700, IMG submission 187528) | Root nodule microbial communities of legume samples collected from California, USA - Siratro red BW (SPAdes) (version 2) | ecosystem: Host-associated > Plants > Roots > Nodule | place: USA...
TTTTTATTTATATATATATATATATATATATATATATTTTTTTTTTTTCTCAATTCTTACTCTATTGTATTATATTGCATCTGTATAGCGGAGTTTTTTTTTTTTTTTTACTAACTTAAGTTCATAAAAGGACTCGAAAAGGTACATTTTTTTTTAAAGTTTAAAGAAAACTCTTGTTGTATCTCGCACAAGAACCAGAAAACATCCCCACAATCAAACAAATAAACTTAATGATCAAGCTTTAAGGTACTTTCGTTTTATGACGAGCATATGATCACATGTAAGGACAATACATGCTTATATTTTAGTTTCTATTATTATTATTATTATTATTATTGATATTAATGTTATATTTTTTCTTCTGCTTATTATTTTTATTCTTCTCATTGTTGTTATTATTAATGATATCATCATCATCATCATTATTATCTTCTTATTTGTTATAGTCACATCTAGTATTATCATTGTTATTATTTTGTCGTTGTCACTGTTATCATTGTCATTGACATCGTTATCATTATCATCTCGTCGTAATTATTATTGTTGTCATCATCATCATAATCAATTGGGAACAATAATATTATTTGGTGTAGTTGGAAGAGTTAGACTAATTGAAATCAACCAAAAATTAATATCATAGGCAGAATGGTGAGAGTGGGAGAAATTTGCTTAGTATGTATGTCTTCTTTACTAGTTGACCTAGTGTACACAACATGTGATAGACTATTTTTTTGTTTTCAATAATGACATTCAATGGAAGCAATAGAGTGAAGTGTGGTGGAAGCTTGCTTGGAGGATTGATATCAATGGAGGAGAAGTGGATTATAGAGAATATTTTAGAAGAGAGGTGAGGTCAACTCTTCTAACAATAAAGCTAGGTAGTGGTTGAATTTGGAGACTAACCTAAAGAGGGTTCATAAACAAGTAAATGACCAAAATTTGACAACAATTCTTTACTCATTCAAAAGTCACTTTTACAAAGAGTATAAACTCCCATTTATAGGCTAAGTGTATGTGCAAGGGAGAGGAAAATGGAAGGAGAATTCAAATTTAAGTTCCCCCATGTGCTCCTAAAAGGGTGTCTCAAAGTAAGTGACATTTGTCCACTCATGCTTTCCACATTGGAACATGTGATCAAAATGAAAAAATCATGTTCCCCTCTTAGATGGTGGACATCCTAGGGTTTCCTTTGGACTTAAGTGAGCCTAATTGAAACCTTAGCTAGAATACTTTAACCCTAATCTACACAAGGCCCAAATACCTAGTCAACTAGGCGCAAATACAATGTCTAAATATCCTACACTACTTTATCCAAATACATTTTCTCCTCCCCGACTAGACTCCTCTTGACAACACTTTGGTCACTTGAAACGTCCTCAACAGGGATCAATTGCCCTTGGTAGACATCCTTGCTGATATCAAACCAACCCTCATTGGTGGCACCGATAGAGAAAGATGGCTTGGAAGATTGTTTGGTTGAAGTCCTTGAAATGCACAATGAGGGCGTAGTCTTTCAAGCTCGGGAACTCTTGTTCTAATTTTTCTTTTTCTGAGGAAGTGTTGTCATGAGCTAAGGTCATTTTGGCCAACCTTTGCTCCAAGTCCTTCATGTTAAACGCCATTGACTTGTCTTTTTTTTCTCTAAGTCAAGACTCCATGCTCACTATGAGTTGCGATCCCCTGCCAATGACTCCTTGTCGGCTTATGCTTTCTTCAATAACTTGTCTAGGGAGGTGTTAACCATTATGGTTAATTTCAAGTAGCTCGAGGAGTCTGTAAGCTGTTATTTTAATTTTAATATTTCTTTGGCCGAGCCCTTTATGACCTCGACACTCAACACTCGAGCAAAGACCAACGACCTACTCTACATTTCAAGACATGCAATTGCTAATTCCTCACAAGAGGATTTTTACATTACCCCCTTCTTGGTTGGTTTTAAGGAGAAATTTATCCCCTTGTAAAACGCCAAGTTGTTGCCAAAAAGGAGCCTAACACTACCCGTCCCAACATCAAAAGTAGTTAGCTAAGCTCTCTACGATGATCGTCGGGCAAAGGAATGTGTCTTAGACCTCTCCTTCCTCTTATGTTTTTTCTCAATAGTAGGGGAGGGGCCAAGTTGATCATTGGAATGGGGGCGAGGGTATTTGTTGGTGTTGTGGGCTTTCCTTTAATCAAACCCTTCTTGACCCTCTATGAGGGTGTCTATTGGTGTTGTGGGCTTTCCTTCAATTGGACCCTTCTTGACCCTATGATTCTTTTCACGTCAAAGCTTCTTTAGAATGTCCAAAAAGTCTGACGCATGTTGACCAATTATGCCTGAAAATCAAGAGGTAATGTTAAAACTAATCGAGAATACAATCAACACAAAAGCAACATACACTTTAGATCCACCCATCATTATGGGGAAAGATGAATCTTAAGTATTCTTTGGGTGGGGAGCTTCCTCGAGAAAAGATCTAGGGTATCAAAAATCTTCTTGTCCTCGTTGGTCATTTTTGACCTCAACCAAAATTGATATTAGACGGGATTTCGGGTCCAACAGAGGGAAACTTGGGCTTGTACCCATTGAAAAAAGTGATGTCGGTTGGTGGGCTCAACCAAGACTTTGAATAAAACCATTTTTAAAATTCTTATAAGAAGTGAAAGGCGTAAAAAGACACAAGTCAGGCTGGCTTATTAACGACAACACCTAAATAAAGTGGTTGGGAGAACTAAAATAATGAAGAAATACTTGGGGAGTTGGACGAAGATTCAACATCTCATAGATACTCCTAAAGGCTTGGAGAGCGGCTGATGAGTTTGGGTGTAGCTGTGTCAAAGCTACTTTTAGGGTGCATAGTACACTCATGACGAACTTATCAAATGCTAGTTGGATATAAGTGTCTATGAATAGACAAACATACATATAGAAAAATTATGAGCCATGGTCCTCTCGACCATGACGTATATTGTCAATGACGATACACCACTCAAGGGTCATTAGACCCTCCTTAGCATCCTTAGCAAGCATAGGCACTCTCGTCGCATATGACTCAACGAAAGATGACCACCAAAACTTGGAGAAGTACTCAGTCACTTTGGTATCCACCCACTCGTACCTAACCTAAGTGGCAGATCACTTTCGGCTATCTCTTTCGCTATGATCATGACCTTGTCAGGTGCATTGGCTCAATATTCACCCACACTAGAGGTCGAGGTCTCCCGCAGTATGTCAATTGACTCACTAGAATTACTTGAAGAAACTCTACCCTAAAACTCACAAAAATTAGATAAAGGAGACATGACTAACCTTGATCGGGAAAATATTCTCTACATCTAGCCACTACTCGAGTTCTTAAACGTTAGATATCAGACACAACTATAATACAAGTGTCCAAATGATCAGAACCCACCCCTATTTATAAGTCGTGGAACGCAATGTTCAAATAATTACGACCCTTCACCTTCCAATAGTTGGATTAAATCAACCTGAATCCCCGACAGGGCTTACATCAACACGACTCGTCTCATTCAAACCTCTTCGACCCATGGTCTCGAGCTTGTACGGCTAGTAGGTGGAATGGTTAGAGATATCTCGACTGAATATATGAAGGAAAGACTGAGATAGTATCGATCAAGCAAAGAAAAGTGTGAATTTTTTTTTTAGAACATATTGAATCTCTCAAGGTTAAGGCCTATCAACCTTGAAAGACTATTGTACTGTATACGATCGAGATGTGCTCAACTGACATGTTCACAAACCGACATGTACCCATCAAGTATTTAGTCGAGTACATGTCGGATACCTAAAATGATAATCAAAGATTAATCATCATTGTCACTAACCAACCTGTTAAGCCCATTCGTACTAACAACAACAGTATAGAAAGCTTAGAAAAAGACAGATCGGAACCATATGAACAATGTTTCGACCTCTATAAATAGCATAATACTCTAAATGAAAGGTATGTTTTCAAACCAACCCCTACGTTCCAAATACCGAGTACTAACTTAAGCATTAAAGAACCTTTTGCAGGATTTGTCCACAGCTCATAAACGAAGATCGAAGATTGCATACTGAATGCCGACATATCAAAGCTTAATTACAATGAACATTCTTTCAAGACTCGTACAAGAATAATTATTAAAAATTCATCTGATTAAATAAAAATAATTAGAAGTTGACTTGAAATTTAAAAATGGATTAAAACTAATTTTTTATTTAATATTCAACAAATTGATTTAGCTGACTTGTGAATTAAAAATCAAATATCTATTCAAACTTTAGGTTTATCATAATATAGTTATATATATTGAGAGATTGCTATATGTTTTAACTATATTATACTTGTATCCAAACTATATTTATCAAAACATGATAATAAGATTTTAAAATAAAATTATCTAAATTATTATAAATTATAATTTTGTAAGAATAGTATTAAAAGATTTATGTAATTGTTATTTTAGAAAAAAAGTTATTTAATTATTTTAAAGTAGAAAAAAGTTATACAATTATTTTTTCTATTAAATAAATAAATAAATAAATTTTTTATTTATTAAAAAGTAAAATTTTTCAGTTAAAATATGACAAAAAAGTTATCAAATAATGTATTCCTTTTATATAATAGTATAGATATAGGAATAAATTGAAAATGTAAATATAATTATAAAAAGAATTTTTTTTTATTTGATGGATTTTTATTATAAAATATTTAACAATTTCATAAAAATAAAAAATTACAAATTTAATTTGAAACAAACTTAAAAATATTGGTTTAATTTAGTTTTTATATTAAATTGAGACAAAATCGAAACCTCATTTTTATGATTAATTGAAATGAGTTTTTAATAAAATGGAACCGAAGTAACTCAGGTGACAAGTGGTGCTCTTTCTTTTACTACTAACAAATTTCTTGAACCAATTGTAGCTTGAAATTTGAAATTTGGGCTGGTTAATTGAGGAAATTATTTGTTTCTAAACTTCGATTTGTATGGTTGAGTACACTAGAAGAAACTATAAAGCATCCACCAAAATCATGGGCACAATCATCTTCAGCAACTTTATCAAGCTTAACAACCGTAGTTCATACTTTATCTAAAGCTTTACTTTTTCATTAAAGAGAAAACCACCTACTCCACAACCAAGATTAATGCAAGGTTGCATCATTATACTCATTTACTTTATAGTTAATACAAATATGACAACTCAAATTATAAACATTAATAACATACATTAACTGGAAAATGCTTCCATAAAAGTTAGATAACCTGATTACTAATTACCAAGTTGTTCAAGTCTATGATTGAAAATTTGATTACCATATGCCAAGTGACTTTCCTTATTTTTTGAAACTTTCATTTGAACCTAAAACTTCTTATAAACCATTGAACCCTCCCACTTATGAGACTTCATTCAAATGAAGTCAAATATCTACATTTTTCACCAATAGTATACAGAATTAGTGCTTCAAATCAGCTTTGGATTGTTCATCAACCTGCTATTGATATAACAGCTGGTTAGGTCCACCATATAGATAAATAAACCCCTCAGTTCTTTTGTCTGCATTAAATTCAACGCTCTATGCACACTACTACAATATTATTCTTCAGTATTAATAATTTATTTTCTCTTAAGTGACACCGGATTCCCATTGTAATTCTTATAAGATATTTTTACGTAATAGAATATTCCTTCTTTGTCAACATTCGTACAAGAAATAGTGAATAAATCCAAGACATGGATGAACTAGATAGAGCCTTGGCATTTATGTATTTGTATATATATAGAATATAGAATATAGAATATTGTTTCATCCATTCTCCTGTTCTAGGAAATATATAACTGATTGTAAGAATAACTAGAGCAACTCTACCCTCTTTCCCCATACCCTCTCCTCCTTCTAATTAGTCCTCAGAAGAAGATAAGCATGAGGGTATTGAGGTTGAGAACAGCACCAGTTTTGTCCAACTTCAAGTATATGCTTCTGGGGTTCTTGCTGTTGTTGGAGCCATGGCCAAATGATGGCACAAGAAAGGAACTACAAACCTGATCCGGACATTTGACTTGAGGAAATCTGCCCTCTAGGCAAGTCTGATGCTTGGCTTTTTCATCTCTCTCTGTTGTTGGGTTTGCTGAGAATCAAATAAGGCTTGAGTCATGTCATAAATTTTCTGTTTAATTATTAGTACCCTCCCCCTTCCTTTCTTTCCCATCTGGGACAGTCATATGTTATGTATATCCTTCTCTGCTCAACAGCAGTTGCATTTATATTACTACTTGTATGAAACTTTTATCATATACCTCAGTTTTTCTTTTTCTGTTTCTTTAATTTGGATTCTTAGTTTGTTGTATTGATTATGTACAACCGGGTAAGAAAAAGAACAAACTGTTTTCTCTAAATTAATTAATTAATGATATTATTTGCTGGATTTATCTGAGCTCTTACAATGAGAATATAATCACATGACATGATCCTTTATGGCTTTGTATATTGAAAGTTACAGTCACTCCCTTTATGAGATATTGCAGTGTGTGTACACATGCAATGGCTAGGGAGTAGTGCATCAATTGTACAACCTAGAATGATTATTGACTTGTGCTAAGTAAGAAAAATGAGAGCATGCTTTGCCAGAAGAAGAAAAGAATGAATAAATTACACAAGCATATTCGGCCACGAATATGCCTGGTTAATAATAGCCTGGTTAAAAACCATGCAATTCCAATGGCAGATTCCTGAGCTAAGTATGAATATAAAGCATGTATCATGCTTCTGCATCTTGCTTCAGATCTAATGAAATAATGTGATAATTCTAAGTTCAAAAGGTAGTATTGGATTTTTTTTCTTTTTTCTTGAGGAAGGTAGATCACTTCAGATAAAATTTTCTACAAGCAGAAAAATGAAATAAACTTTTCATTATTAGTTAAAGTTCATAATAAGTGGCCCTGAACGATCTGAGGTAAATCTCATCAAAGTTTATAATCGGTTTTAACATTAGAAAGTGTAGATTATGCCCCACTGCCAACTTACATGCACAGGGGGGAAATAATAAATTGAGCAAGTTAATAGTACTCTTTCAGAGTAAAGGCAAATAAACGGCACATATCTATAGTTTTCTCCAATAATTAATTAGTAAATTTCGTCTGCCACACTTTTACTTTGGGATAAGCATAATAATTCCCGTCAACTCACCTTCAGTTTGTCCATTATATAGGTTTTTCCTTTATTAAATATGAGTTAGTTGCCATGTGTCCCACCTGGTGGACAGTGATGCGCACCAACAAAACTAAAACCTGCCTAAATAAATAACTTTTTATTATTGGCTTATGAGTCATCAAGGAAAAACTGACAAGCCAAATATGATTAACTTTGTTTGATACATTGATTAGATAAAGGGTTGTTCTTACTGAACAAATCTAGAACCAATAGATCAACACCAATACAACATCCAGAACCGATACAAACAAGGACTCCTTTTCTACCTCTTTTTTTCTTTTATATATATTTCCAACACTATTTTGAATACAAGTGGCAAAATTTGATACCCATTATGATTTTTTTAGTAATTAACCACTTGGGTTGTCATGCCTTTACAGTTTTTGAAATTTTTCATGAGTCAGGGCACTTGAAAAGATACAGACTAATAATTTAATAATTTGACTCTGAGTGCTACTTACACTAAAACAGGAAAGAGATCTTATATGAATAAAATCATAAGTAGATTTTCTTGGGGGAGTTCCACTATCACTGGGAACAAGATTGCTATGAGTCTAGCATAGAAATTGGTCTTGAGTTAGGCTTTGCACTGTCGGAGTAACAGTGTATATGCCACATAAAAATGCCATTTTTCCCTAGGATGCCACCTATTTTAAAAGTTAACATAAAACACAGTAAATATATTATGCCAGTTATCGCCACCTCGCATAGAAGTGGATCCCATATGGGTACAAGGACGAAAATAAAGGTATACTGAAAGATACAAATCGGTTCTCTTTATTAAGAAAAGCAGAGATGGGAGATGAAAAGGAAGAAAATGACAAAACTTGAACTTTATATCTTTTCCTCTCTTATCGTATAAGATATGGATAATGTATAAAATAAAACAGGTTCTGGGTTGTAACCAATGTGCTAATATAATCACAGTTGTTCTTTTGGTAGATTATGAAGGTACTCTCACTGTGGTTTCATAAAATTGCAAACAACTTTTTTGTTATTTTAATATTTGTACAAGTCTTTCTTATAATGATTATGATACACAGATTTTCAAACAAATATAAAGTTAGTGTATATATGAAGATATGATTCACCTTTATTTTCATTAAACCCTGTCATGTGTGTGTTTGAATTAAGGCTGAAGTACTGCCAAAACTACTCTGAAGGTGAAAGATAAAAAAAAAAAAAAAAAAAAAAAAAAAAAAAAAAAAAAAAAAAAAAAAAAAAAAAAAAAAAAAATCTTAAATACGGTTCAGAATAGGTAAAAACATCTACTGATTAAAGTAAACACTACGAGCATTAATAATCTTTACTAAAAATGGCATTAACTACATAAAAAAAAAATGCACCATTTCTAGACAATTAAGCAAATGTTTTAAGAACAAAAAATATAAGTTTCATTAATCACATATGATATTCACATTTTTTATAGTCATTTCACAACCAAATACACAAACAGGTTCTGTAAAAAAATATGTTTATCTTATTTGAGACTCAATTTGTAATTTTGAAGGAACGACATCATCTTCTAAAAGAAGGCTGATTAACAATGCAATTATGGTAACTAGGAAAAATACATAATGCTAAGTTGACCAAATTAGTTTTACATTTGTCAATGTAACAACTACGGTACCCGTTATTATTGCGTTCAGCTACAGGACTATAGGGTAGCTGACAAAAAGTGCTTCCCCTTGGTTGAATACAGTAATAACCACACTAACTCTCAATATATATAAGATAAGCTAGAAGAACACAATAACCACACTGTCAGTTGATTCAAAAGTCTTTTGGTTTTATCAAAAACTAAATTTAGAGTTTTTCCTAAGAATTTCTTCCGCGTAATGCCAGGCTTTGTTGTAATTTTTGCATGAGCAGTCCAAGCTTAGATTAAATGTGAGGGTTGGTGTATGGCAACGTATCCCATTCCTGAATAGATCAATGATCCATATTTTAATGAAATAGAGGTGATAAAGATATCATCCACCGCAGTTTGCATTACCTCAAAGAATTCAATCAACAGCAGAAGCTTGCATTGCGTGCAACATCCCTTTCTTCAAACCCTTTCACAAATGATCTGATAGCAAGATGTTCCGAAGAGTATGTCATGAAAGATACTAATATTACGCACCCGGCAACCATCAAACCTAACCTGTTAGAAATATAAATAAAAAGAAACATAAGTGGAAATTCGAAGAGAAAAATGGTTTTTTTTACTCTTTAAAAAACTACTTGGAAAAAAGGGAAGATTATTTGGTGGCATTTATGCAGAAAATGAGCAACAAAAAGCACCAAAATTAGACCATCCCCATTATGTTGCTCCTTTGTCCAGAAACCCATGCCATCTGTTCATAATTTACTTCACTTCTACCTCCCTCTCTTAAAAAGGAAAGAAAACACACCTAATTAATTGTTTCCAAACTGCCATTCTAGCTTGATGTTGTAGAACAGGGACTTTATTAATATCCAAGCCAAAAATAAGTAAAGAATGACCAATATAGTGGTCAAATAATCTTACAGTTCATAAACGACCCTCCATATCTTAGGGATGATAAAATCAGTAGTTGAAAGCATATCAGATGCACTATGACCGTGATTACAAATTACCACTCAAAAGAGGCCAGCCGCAAACACTGTATTCTTCCAAAGTTTTAGAATTTGAAATTTAAATTCGACTATATTCAATTATCACAAAAACATACTGAGAACAAAGTGCTATTTTTAAAACGACAAATAGGGACAGTGGAGTTATACTTCAAATAAATAGAAAGCCTAATAAGATCAAGCATGATAGCCACAGTACATATTTAATGATATCTTCACTAAGAAGGAAAATTACCGTAAAAACAATGCAGTGATCCCAAAAATAAAAGGCAAACATGGAGCAGCAATGGCCAAGAGGGCCATCCCTAAACCATAGAACCACGTAGCAGCATCACATGATGACATCTGACGCTGGTGACCTGTTAATATAAATGAGATAAAATCAAGGAGTAACTAAAAAAATAAATATAAAAAAAAAAGGTCTGGAGGACATAGATGATATGCTCTACTCCGGCAGAACATACCTTTTCCAGAATCCTCATCAGAAGATTCGGGATGAGTCAATGAGGAAGGCGTATGTGATGTCATAATCTTTCCCCAGTGATAAATCAAATTGAGATAACCTCCAAATAGTATGAAGAAGATTGTGAATATCCATTCATACATCAAAAGAAAACCAGTCCAGGGAGCCACTTGCCGAGGTACTATCAAGAAAGCTAATCCAAGGGACACCACGGAAGCCAACAAACAGACACAGACAGAAACAATGCCCAAATATGCAGGCACCTTGCTGTGAGCACCATTAATGAGCTGTTTAACACCACAATTAATACTTAGTATTGCTTATAAAAAATAATACAAGATATTTTAAAAATTCAAATACATAAGCAGAGTATGTATATCCAATCCAACCAGTGTTTTCGATCCTCTAATGTGAGGACATTACATTACCCAATCATCTGATGAGTATGCAAGGATACCTCACATAAGAGGATTCAAATTCTTAGTTGAAGTAGAAATGATAGTTGAAGTATAGAAGTAAAAAATGACCGGATGAGTGGAACTGAAAGCTGAGGTAGAAATAGTAGTATATACAATAGGTCCCCCTCCTGATTTAATCCTGTAATAAAGTTGTCTGACATGATCGCATAGTGAATTTCTACAACAGGAACCAAAGTACCCCTGATTCTGCGGAAAATACGGCATTATGAGGCACATGGAATTCCTAATGCTTAAAGAATAAAATCAATCCACGATAGCTGACCTTTAGAATTGAACGATAGCAGAAGAACAGCACAGCACAAAATGGTAACAGAAAAAGAAAGTTTACAAGAAAATGATCTTCAGGATTTTGGCCTCCTTTAGTTCCTGGAACGGATTCCTCCAGCTGTTGCCTTACATTCTGCAGCACAAACAAGGTAAAAGTAAATTATTTAAAATTCACAAACTTCAACTTAGTCACATGACTACATAAGCAAGATGGTTTCCTAAGAAATTACAGGAAGACACATTTTTGAGATATTGATAAAATAGGATAATAAGTAGCTCAAATACCTGCCAGACATCAACAGGTTTCACAAGCCAAGATGTCCACCAGTCCCAAGGTTTAAGAGGACCAAGTGTATAATGAATCACGCGGAGTTCATTCTCATCTACCATCCACTGGACAAGTCAGCATGAATAGTTATATAACTGAAGTAAAAGATGCAATGTAAAGGAACACCAAGATATTTAAAAGCATATATTTGGTGTGTGAGAATGTATGAAATATTAATAATAGCAGCTCATTCAAACTAGGAAAATAAGTACAATTCTACAAAGAATATGAGTTGCAACAACTGAAATCACAAGTTCCGCCTATCACATACATATTTAGAAAAATGTAACTTCTACAAAAAATTTGCCCTAAACAGTCAACAGAACAGCTCTGTTCAAGATACTGTAATAATACATCTATAAGCTCTGTTCAATAGTGGGGATTCTCACAGTTGGTGTATACAATTTTTTCCCCCCTGTATATAAGCTACATAACTGTTAACTTTCATGTTATCGGTCCTTCATTTTTTTTTCAATATCTCTTACGTCAAACAAACTGAGAAGACAAATCACAATATATTTTAAAGAACTCGTTTTTCAATAACTTTTAATAATAACTCAGCTTATTTTTTAAAATTTTTAAAAATGCGAACACATTAGGTTTATGTTTTCGCTAGTAATTGCTAATAACAATTATTATGACATCTATTTTAATATCCGACTGCTGCTACTTTCAGCCAATAACTGTCATGACTGCCCCTAACTCAGTTCCCATCATTTAAAAAATATTGAAAAATCATCCTTGTCCCCAAGGCTTAACGTAGAAATTGGTTTTTCCAGACTATCTTTATCCACTACCATTTAACTCCATGCTTAATTTTGCTAATTTAATCTTCACTAATATGCTGAACGTCAATTTGCCCCAATGGCCACCCAATAATGTCATCTCCGTTGAAAGATGGCAATTCCACATTCTTAACTACCATACAGACTACGGTTCTTATCCGTGACATGTTTGATTGAATTTGATCCCTTATTCTCTTCTGTAATCTACTAAAAAAATCTCTAGCTCTACTCAATTTGCCAATGTCTTGGCCACACAGACCGAAGCCTCAGTCTGGCTTCCATCCCCTCCAAATTTCTCTTTCAATTCATTCAATATCCCTATCATTGCATCATGATCTTTCTCTTAACTGGTCAGAAAAATTCCCTCCTTTTACTCTGGCAGGTTGGACAAAAATGATGAAACACCAATTGATATATTGGAGAAGAGTAATATTAAATCACACAGAATACACTAAAGTACAGCAGAATTTGCTGTCCTAATTTAGCCTAAAGTCATAGACTTCTCCAAATTACTATAAAATAATACACTTATGCACATATTTCAAAATATGTATTAACTTCTCCTAACTTTCTAACCTTAAACTGTTACTATTCAACTTAAAAATGCATTGATGCTAATGACAGTGAGTATTACACCTATCTTGAAATGTAACAGATCCTACACTCTGCCAATAGTTGTCATAACTGACCCTAACTTAATTCCCATCGCCACACATGCCCCAAAACCCAGATTCTAACAGGAACTAAAGAAGTTTAAAATGTTAACATGATGGAAAAGTCCTTGGTTTTCTTCCTGCATCATCACCTGGACCCATCTATATATCAAAATTAATAAGTGCTGCTTCTAACTGCCAAAATTTCCATATGCCAACAGTAAATTTGAATCCAACAGCAGAAGCAGTAAAAAGTTCCTTTTAGGCTTTAGCAGCCTTAATATATTAATATCGGTCACACTGCAATGTCATAACTATTAAAGAGCGACATCAGCACTCACTCCAATGTCTACCATAACAATAAGCTCCTAAACCAACAAAAAGGAATTCATCTCCAGTCAAAATTCCCTGCCATCATTGTGCTGGCAGTTCGATCTTGTTCATTCCATCAATTTACATGCAATTCGTTACAAAAGATTTATTCAATTCTTCCTTTAACCTATTCAGAAAGGCTTTAATTCTTTAGTACATTAATTAAAAATGCATTATTCCAACAATCAGAAAGAATATATGTTGTTCAACTGTAGGTGTTAAACTAATTGCATCATGTGAATTTGAACATTAACTAAACATCAATACATGAACATATAAGACTTTTACAAGTTAAACATGAATCAAATTAGGCAACTGGATCTAACAGGCGTCCATCTGAACTCGAAACTCAAATAAGGAGATAAAGCATATTTAAGTTAGAAAAGGAAGAAACAAAAAGGGAGATGTATCACTGATGTGTTGCACCCAAATACTTAAAAGAAAGGAACCATCATCTTATTTACCTATATTCCAGTACCTTGTTAGCCAGCATGTAAAGACCAACATCTGCATTATAGAGAGTGGAAAGTCGCTCCATTTCAGGAACTGGTCTATTTTTCAACATTTCTGGGGTCAAATTTGGCTCAAAAATATGTGCGTTGGGAAATCCAGAGTAATATGAATTGAGAAATCCCTGATCCCCTGTGAAAGCAGGAATGTAGATGTAGCCAATTGTTCAACCCTATTAGGTCCAAATCCACATCTAATACAAGTTTCTTCAAGGAAATTCAAATTCAAATGAACAAAATAATTGCATATAATATTAGTTAAAAAAGATAAATCATAATACCTCCAGTGTAAGATGGCAGAGTGTTTACTTTAGTCATCATGTCATTGAAGACGGCAGCAGATGGCTGCACCACCATGACTCCTGAATTCAGCCTCTCAGAATGCTTTAAATTAGCGCAGAATTTTCCACATTTGAAGAGTTCTTCAATATTCTTCACCACAATAGTGTCAGCATCAAGATAAACAACTGCACGTACAAATTCAATAATCCCAATAAATCAAACTTTATATACATGGGAAACTACATTCTAAGAGAAATGCAAAACCCCAAATGGAAAGTTTAGAGTATCCTCCACAACTGCCATAACCAGACACAAGAAACAATACAAAAATAATAAATATTACACCTTTCTTGTAGTCAGTCATGTTAAATATTTTGAGCTTTGTATAGACACCCCAAAATCTCGTTGGACGTACTTGATTAGGATTTGCCAGCAAACTAATCTTCTCAATTATCCACCCATCAGCCTACAGACAAAAAACATAACATAAACCATACCCACCATACATGAACGAAGAGTTTCAAAATCAACAAAACCATTCGTAACCGCCAAAATTTACACCAATACAGGTGGCAAAGGAAAGCAGTACCTGGAGAACATTATTGGCATAATCAGATACACCATCAGAAACCAAAACGACCATGTCTTTGTTGGATCCAGTGTCCCGTATCGATTTGCCCAGAACTCGAATGCCCAACAAGAATTCATCTCCGTACAACAGAGTCACGTATGCCACGTCACTCCTCTCAGATCCCAAAGATTGAACTGAAAACAATAAAACTGAGAGCCATAACCATATACACCTACACCACTTCATTCTAACTCCATTCTTCACGTTAAACATTTTCTCCGCAAAAATCCCTTCTCGCTCACAATTCCAACCGTTGAAGGGATTTGAATTTGCTTTGCGTGCTGTGGCCTACTGTGTTTTCGTACCCAGCTTGCATGGCATCGTGGGCCAGAAAAATAAAAATTTATTTCTTTTTTTATTATCTTTTTATTTTTTAATTTTTAAGCAATTG
>Ga0209700_107630_pt1 | contig 14945 bp, 13 predicted proteins | sample SiratroredBW_FD_187528 | JGI IMG/M metagenome (GOLD analysis project Ga0209700, IMG submission 187528) | Root nodule microbial communities of legume samples collected from California, USA - Siratro red BW (SPAdes) (version 2) | ecosystem: Host-associated > Plants > Roots > Nodule | place: USA...
TATTAATAATAATTCTAATAATATTAATAAATATAATATCTAAAGTAATATTAATAATATAATATTAAAATTACTCTTATTAAAAATTTTAATATTAATATTAAAATAATAATATTATTAATTATATATGTTAATAATATATATATATATACCAATTTTACTAATATTATTTATTTTTATTAATAATAATAATGTTAATAATAATTATTATAATTTTTATAAAATTAATTATTAATATTATCTAGGAAAAAATTTGTTGGTAATTACATATGGATTTGGATTCGTATGTAAAATTCGTATATAGAATTCGTATGTCATAAATCCGTATGTAAAATCCATGTGTAAAATCCATGTGTAAAATCCAAAGGTAATTATATACAGATTTAGATCCGTATATAATTACATACGGATTTGGATCCGTAGGTAATAAATTTGTATTAAATGATTCCGTTTGTAAAATCTGTATATAATAAATTTGTATATAAAATTGGTATGTAATGCCAAATTTACATACGGATAAAAATTCGTATGTAATAATCCATATGTAAATCAAGAAGTTTTTTGTAGTGTGTATTTAATAGTGATGTTGTTAACTGCGGGGTAGTCACAACACATTCTCCATTTCCCATCCTTTTTGGGCACCAACAAAGCAGGCACATTACACGGGCTAAGGCTCTTTTGCACCCAACCCTTATCTAACAATTCTTGAACCTGAGATTTTATCTCCTTAGTCTCTTATGGATTTTTTTTGGATGTTGGTCTATTAATATGAAACAAAATCGATTTGATACTCTATCCCCTAAAAGGTGGCAATCCCGTAGGACCATCACTAGGAAATACATCGTCAAATTATTTTAAAAGTTTTTCAACTTGGGGAGATAAAACCTTGACTTCAGATTCATTAGATGGTGTACAAGTGAGTGTTCCTTTACAGAACAGGAGGTATGCAGGGTGCTTAGTAAGGAGAAAATGTTTTATAGAATTTTTAGTCAAAAAATTCTCCTTCTTAGTGACCTTGTGGGAAGGAATACCTAGCTCCCACACCTCAAACTCATCTTTAGGTCCTAGATTTTGGATTTTTGGGAATTTTTTTTTTCACTATCTATTTTTTTTTTCATTTGGACTTGATCCTCCAACACTTGAGTAGGAGTCAAAGGATGAAGTACAAACTTTTTATGGTTATAGGTGAAGATAATTTCGTTGTTGAGGCCATCATGAATAGTTTTCTTGTCAAATTACCATAGCCTCCCATTAAAACATGGCAAGCCTCCATAGGAACTACATCATCAATAATTCCACCAGATGATCATACACATCTTCACTCCCCTCACCCTCAGTTTCCTCACTAGTGTTCTCTTCATTTTTCTCTTCCTCACTGTTGGCTCTCATTAAGTTGGTCCTCATGGAAGGACATTGCTATTTAACATGACCTTGGCCCAATCATTAAAACCATTTAGTGTCACTAATGCAATTTGAGGTTGCATTCTCTTCTTTTCTTTTTGAATTTTCTTGGACTATGGCTTTAGAAGGGGTTTCTCTTAGTTTTTATCTCAAAATTTTCCCCTCCCTCTTAAGATCTTGCTTGGGATAGAAGTTAGGATAAGAACTTCTTCCTAGTCCCTTTCTCAAAATTTGTTGCTCAACTTTAATACAAATTTGGACCAAGTCATAAAAATCTCTATAAGGAATAAGTTCCACCCTATCTCTTATCTCAAGACTCAAGCCACTAATGAATCTTGCTATAGTCACTGTTTCGTCCTCTCTGATTCCAACCCTCATCATGTAAAGCTCCATCTTTTGTCTATACTCCTCTATGCTCATGTTTCTCTGACTTAGCCTACGGAATTTATCCATTAATTCCCAATGGTAGTAAGAAGGTATGTGTCTTCTCCTAAGAGCACTCTTCAAGTCATTCCAATACTCTATGGTTGGATCATGATGTAGATGTCTCTTACTAGGGCTAACCACCAATGCATAGCATGGCCTTCGAAGCTAAGGGTAGCCAAAGGTACTTTTCACTCTTCACTCACATGATAACACTCAAATAGTTGCTCTACCTTCATTTCACACAATATAAATGTGTCTACATCATCTTTCCCATGAAAATGAGGCAAGTCTACCCTAACTTCTATAGCTTTCCTCTCTCTCTCTCTTAAGGTGGATATGAGGGTCAAGTTGGTAGTAGTCTTCCACTCTTAGACTATTTCTCTCTGATTTTTCTTTTCCATCCTTAGAATGATAACTCTTTGAAGAGCTTTTTTTTTTATTTTAACTTCTGATCCTTGTTCCTTAAGCTCTTCAATTCCTCCTCCACGATGGAAATTTGTACTTCAGTGTTAATTTTCATAGAACGAAGTTCATTCAAAATTTTCTCGAAACTGAAACATTTTACCTAGACTCATTGCCACTGTGGCGGAGATAATGTTTATACATCTTAAGTTTCATAAAGTATTTTCTCAAAATAAGACAAACAAGTTTAGCACACCAGGGGTCTCCCACGAAAGTGAGGTGCGTCACTAGGACAACTTAAGTACCAAGACTTTCCTTGCCAGATCCTGACCTAATGCACCTCCCAAGTCTTTCTTACAGTGAATAGACTAAGTCACAAACAAAGGCGACTCAATATCAACAAAATAAAAGAAGAACTAGTCGAGTTGATTTTATCAAAGTAAAGTAGAACTTGCAAAGGGAAGTAAAAGCATAAAAAGTTAAACTAGATGAATCCTAAAGGTGAAGTTCTTTGGCACTAAGGACCGTTGAGACATATTCACCATCTAATGTGAATTAATACTCCACTAATAATATGATATTTGTAAATTACAACTCAAAGAAATACAATGAAAAATTTGCTGAAAAATTAAATTTTCCCGTGTTGTGCCTTCCAAGTGTTTGTGAAAACTCCTCATAAGTATTTCACTCCAACTTTTATCAATTTGTCACTCAAACTTTAGCTGCAAAGTCTCGTCCTCCTTTGTGAACTCTCTTCCAAAGTTGCTGTCAAATCAACTCTTGATGCATTGGATACCAACTCAACCCAATTTTTCTCATCAATGTAGTAGTTCACCATGAGGCCATAAAAATAAAGCAATAAAGAACAATTTAAAAGAGCACAACTCAAATCGATTATTAAGTGACAAAACTCAAAGAATTGGAATGAAAGTGACAAGCAAGAAATTAGAGCAAAAAAAGGAGGCAAGGCACACAAAAGAATCACAAAGAATGGCTCTAGAATAGTTTTTGAAACAGAAAATAAAACTAGAGTTTTCCAGTTCTGTCAGCAGCATATGATTGATTTATCATGACCAGCTGTCGCAACCGGGATCATGACGGGACGGCAATCCGAAAAAAATTTAATAGGTTTTCAAAATAAGGGAGTCGCCACCACAGTTTTCATGGAAAACTATGGAAAACCAAAGAAAAACAAGGATAAGGCCAGTCTACGAAAATCGGATTGCGAGTCCGGGAGTCGGTTACGCGTGGGGAAGGTATTAGCCCCCCACGGCGCTCGTCCTAAGACGATACCTTTAATTGAATAAAATAAAATGAGCGTAATTTTCGTAATGTTTACTTTTCACGAAGAAAAAGAAATAAAAACAAACAAAAATAATTTTTGTTTTGGAAGGGGCCCGACAAGGTTTAACCTCGCTCCTACGTATCTCCATCAAAGATGGAGAATCAGGGTTACGTGGTTCTATTTTTGAAAATTATTGGTTTCAGAAATTACTATTTTTTTAATTTTTGAGATTTTTATATTTTTTAATTTTAGAAAAATTTAGTGTTTCCGGAAATTAAACTTCATTTTGGATATCCTTTGACGCGTATGACCCTTTAATATTCCAAATGAAATTAAAAAAATTTCAAATTGAATCCCGCATAACGCGAACGGTTATTTAAGAATTCAAATTTTATTATTTTTGTATTAAAAGTTAAAGAAAGAACATTTCTAAAAGATTAAAAAAATACAAAATTGAAACATGAAAGTGGTGGCATTTTGACAACTATTACATATGAGTGGGACCCGCACAAACTTGGAAGGTGAATGTGAATGGATTTGGCAAAGAAGAGATAGGAGTGGGACCCACAATATGTATGTGAATGAGGCATTGTCAAAAGTAAATGAAAATGGGACCCACTTTGCATGCAAAAGTGGCATGTGAATACGTGAATGACATTTTAACAAAAGCTTATGTTGGCGGTACCCACTTTTGCATGACAAATTGGCATATGAATACGTGAATAGCATTTTAACAAAAGTTTATGGAGGTGGGACCCACTTTTGTATGAAACATTCATGTGAATGTGGATAAAACTTTGGCAAAGTTACGTTGCCATCATAGGTTGTTTCCACTCTTAATTATATTAGCTTACGCCCCTGCATCAAACATATTCTTCCTCTTCTCACAAGAATAAGGATTGTATATATGTAATGGATCCCTCAAGTGGCGCAAGACACTAGGTGCTTGGTGGGAGGCAATGGTGGGAAGTGGTGTGGTATATGGGGTTGTTGGGACGTGGGTAGTGATACATAGAGAAGTTTCATAGGTTGCTACGGAGTGCCATGGAGGTGAGTGGTGGGAAGTTGATGTTGAATGTGTATGATATTGGTGTTGAGTGTATGGTGAGGTGGTTATAGTCATGGTGGGAGAATAGTTTTGGCTAGGGGCGTCATGGAGGTGCATGGCGTTATGGAGGGAGGTGCATGGCGTTATGGAGGGAGGTGTTATGAAGGAGCGGGATTTGATGGAGGATGAGTGGTTGGGGTGTTTGGGAGGCACGGTGGAGGCTTTTTTTGTTGGTTGGTGGTGGTTGTTTGGGCGTGGTAAGGGGTTATGGTAGATGCGTGGGCGGAGGTCGCGGCCACTGTGGTTGCGGTAGTGGGGGGCTGGACATCACTTTTGGGTCGGTTTGGTTCGACGGAGACTCGTCGGAGGTAATGGAGGTGCGGTTTGGATGACTTGCGGTGACGCTGTCGAGGGCTCACGGTGGAGTGATATGGAGGTGAGGGTGGCGAGGTGTTTGGTAGGAAGAAGGATGAGACTTCTATGGTGGCACAAGGAGGAAGGTGACGTGAGTTGGGGCAAGGAGAGAGCTGCAGAAGGTGTTGGTTCTATTATGTTGTAGAGGGGGTATATGGTGGAGATATATGGTTTGTGGTGGAGGCCATACTTGTTGAACTAGTTGGCAGTGGTGCTAGCAAGACATGCTCTCGTCGAGAGCAGTGGGCAAAGAATAAGAAGGGGAAGCTTGGAGGGTGTGATGAGGCAGCATGGGGTACTTGGGGTACACGATGACTTGATGAAGGGAGAAAACGATGGTCATCAGAAAAGAGGTGGGTGAAGGTGATGGTTTCGTGAATGCTTTTGGTAAATGAGGTTAAGCATGATGAAAATAAAAACTCAATAGAACCTTGTCTCTTCACTTTGCATTTTGAGGTTATTTCAACAAAACCAACACAAACAAACATGAAAAGAAAATGAAATGGAAACAGGAATACATGTTTGCGAGAACCAAAAGGGAATCATAAAAATCAACAACACGCATGGAAACTCATACAAGGCTACCTATCTTAAACATGAAATTCATACCCCTTAACACCTCATTCTCTTCTTCCTGTTGAGTTATCTCCCCTGATTATGAGCCAAGAAATTTGTACTTCTAAAGGAAGAAGATGAAGAACGGTCCCGTGAGTGGAGGAAGCCGAAAACTCAACTGTGGTTGCCCTTTTTTGAATCCGATGCTCCTGGGGATCGGGGTCACCAGATAATCGTGTGATGTAGGTTTTTTTTGTGTGCCCAAAATCAGACTCCCTGATTCCCATATCAAGAGAAGGGTATTGCTGACAAAACAACTTTTTCCCGATTTTGTGCCTCGTGGAGCAGGACCAAATAGCTTTTTGGAGGGGACAAAACAATTTTTTTTCAAATTCTCCTTTGTGCCTCGCGGAGCAGGGTAGTGGAAGCAAAACACAATTTTCTGTGCTCGAATTGTTTTGAAGTGGGTCCCACAGTATTTTTAAGGCATGTAACGTCCTTTGTTATCCCTATATTTTTTTGTTTACTCAATTTCGTTGGAAATGTGTACCGAAAAGCATAGACAAGTCAAATAGAAAGGAAAAAAAAATTACTTGTTAGAACTTTCTTTTCTCTTTGTTTTTTTTCACTTTTTTCAACAAAATGAAATCAAAACAAAACTTGTTTTTTTATATTTTCCAAAGTGATAAACAAGATAAAAATTTAAATCATATTTTTTAAAATAAAATTTAATGACAAACAAATTATATTTTTGCATTTTTCTTGAAAATAAGAGAAAAATAATAAATCCAAGCAAGTAACAAATTTAAAGATGAATTTTTGATTATTTTTTTTTCTAAAACACATATTATTTTACAACAAAAAAATCCAAATTTGATTAAATAACTTTTTTTGAATTTTCTTTAAAAATTAATTAGAAATATTTTTCATTCATTTTTTGACATGAATTTTATTTATCCGGACGAAATTAGGTGTTGACACAAGCTTACAGTGTATTTGCACATGAAAATTTTAACACCAGTCTTAAACACATTAAAGAACTTCCGCAAAAAATTTCAAGTCAAACAATAGTGAAGGTTGGCCCATATTTCTTATAAAGAATGGAAAAGATCTCGTCTTACGTGAATATGAATTCATCATCATAAAGAGACAAATTCACTTCACAATTCACAATACAAAATTCCTCCCCAAACCCAACTTGTCATATGCCCTGATTGTGTTGGAAAAACTACAAAATACTTAACGGAAAGGGTGAAAATAACTTAACAAAATGACCAAAAAAAACTAAGACAGACCTAATAACATACCCTGAAAATTAAAACTCACTTAGTAGGTTTTCAACAGTTACCACTAAAAATATAAAACTCCAAGAGATTTCGAAATGTATAAGAAAGTAATAACACTGGGTACAACTTCAACAAACAAACCATTTATAGATTCATCCCTATTTTAAAAGCTATTTCATGCATCATCCAACCCCTTTATGATGGAAGAAGGTCCCAACGACATTAATCAAGAATAAAGAGGACAAAGAACCCGAGGGAGAATCAAGAGTTTTCCAAAAGATTGGGCCCATCTCAGGTCGTTTGGACTTTCAGTCGGGTCCAAATACAAACATGAAGAAATCCCTTTGGAGAAAATAGAGTATTAAGTAGAAGTCCTCTAATTTGTATAAATTGTTTAGAATAGTTAGAATAATTTGGGCCAAGTAGAATATTTTTGGGCCATGTAGTGTCAATTTGGGCCTTGAGGTCCATAAATAATGTTGGGCTTGATCAAGGAGTCTAAGTAGCACAAGGAGCTCTCTCCTTGTGCCACTTGTCACTACCTTGTGAGAGCCTTGGAGTGCAAGCTAGGTTTGGGAAGCTTGTCATAGAAGCTAGGGTTAGAAGCTTGTCTTATAAGCTAGGGTTTCTAGACCTAGCTTCTCCCATACCCTACCTAGATAGCTTCCATGGGAAGCTAAGTAGCTTATCCTTTCTTCTATAAATAAGAGGTCTAGGAACCTCTCTTGTGGACTTGATTTGAGTAATACAATGCTGCTAAATTTTCAGCACATTGCCTCAAGTCTCACAATTGAGTTTCTTCTCCTAGAAGCTAGAAGTTCTCTCTTGAAGGTTGGCCTAACCTCCTTCAAGGCTTTCACCACCTACTTCACCATAACCACCACACTTCTTCCATACGTTTGCTTCCTCCACGGTTCCCTTCCATCACACATTGCTTTCGCACCATAAGAAGCTCCTTTCATGCCATTTATTCGGTGCAACAAGGCTTTCACAAGCGATACATCCATTGGAGCTTGTGCAAGAAGCTAGAGCACTTAGGAGCTCCTCCATTATTTGGTATATAGAGGTTTGGTCTTCAAGAGCTAAGTTCTTGATCCTCTCATTTTTGTTTTAGCTTTTCCTTGTTGTATACCACTGTTTTTGCATGTCTTGAATGTTTTCCTCCGATTGAAAGTGCTTTAGTTGAATTTAAACGGTTCAAAACACCTCAATCTTCTTGAACTTTCTAAAAATACATTGTTTAGGTGTTCTCGTATGTGCTACAAATTGTTTTTGATATTTCTTGTGTCTTCTTTGATTTTAATCGATTCAAATTGTTTATTTGTGTTCTATCTTTCAATTTTATGATCCATAGTATATGTCAAAGTCATGTATGGTTCCAAATTGTCATAAACTCCTTAGGTTTACACTTGTAGATTAGGTGTTTGTGCAAATGCTTATGTAGAAAATTATGAGCAGAATGTGTTAGATGTATTGTGTCATAGAGTGTGCTTTTGTGTGCCTTTTAATTTTACAATTTTGAGTTCCTTAATTCACTATTAGATCATTAGTGAGTTTCTTCGAGTCATAAAACTCCTATATTTCTTGTAGCTTGTTCAAAAATTCCTTAAAATCCATAGGTTTCTTGACTCTATTCTGAAACTGTTTGCATCTTTGATCACTGTCTTGCACGATTTACTGCCACTGGACTCTTACGTGTTTTCAAGTGAAATTTTGAGAGAGGCTTTGTTAAGATGTTAAATATGTTGTGTTGAAAAGGAGCATTCAGATTCAAAATACAACAAAAGATATAAATTGAAAAAGCCGAATGTTGTTGATGTTTAGAATTCTGACGGAATGTGTAATTGTGCCTCTGTGATTGAATTATTGCATCTAATCCAGTGACTGTTAATTCCTCAAATTTGGAGTGATCATAGTTTGAGATGTTAGGAATGTATAGTAAAACTTTGGTGATCTAATTCCAAGTAATGCTGTAAAAGAACTTTTGGAACTGGAAAAACTGCATTATTGTGCTGATGATTTGCTCTTTGTAAAAAAATTACTGCACTTTATCCAGTGCCTGTTTTGTGATAAATTTTTGTGTGGAAATAAGTTTAATATGTTGAGAATATGTGGTAAAATTTTGTGTAAAAATTTGCTCTGGATTAGTCACAACAATGCTTTGAATCAAGACTGCCAGGAGCCTAAGTGCCAGAGAAAAAAATGTGAAACAGAAGGCTCTTGGTCCTGAATATTTTTAGGAGGATTCCAGTGCTTTTTTTAGCCAAATTTTTGCAAGGATTTTCGTTTAAGTGTTGAGCAGTAGAGATAAAAATTTCGTGCAAAAATACATTGCAAATTTCTTACCATAAATTGCACAAGTGACACTGCCAGAGAATTAGCGTATGAACTGGAAAATTGCCACTGTACTGAAATTGCTCACTGTGTTGGATTTAGTTCGAGCGCAATATTGCTCCGTAATTTCTAAAATTTGGAGTGGATGTTATTTACTGTGATGTGAGTTTGTGGTTAAAATTTTAAGACAAAAGGAGAACTATAGCGATTACCATAAATCACGCACATATTGCTGCCAGGAATGAATTCTAGTCCTTTTTTGTTGTTTCTTAATCAGCTCTAGAGCCATTCCTTGATCATCTTTTGAGTGTTATACTTCCATTTTAAGCCTTAATTTCTTGTTTGTCATTTCTAATTACATTCCTTTGAGTTATGCTATACAAATTAGCTTTTATTGCTTTGTATTTGTGACCTCATGGTGAATTAGTACTTTGGTGAAGCACTTGAGTTGAGTTAGAGCCAATACATCGAGAGCTGAACTTCCAAGCACTATAGGAGAATGATTCACAATGAGGAATGCGGTCATGCTGTAGAAAAGCTTTCTTGAACAAAGTACACTAAAGGAGAGATACACTAGTGAGGCAAAAACACAAACACAAGGAGTGCATAGTTTAGGAATTTTAATTTTCAGCAAAATTTTCATTGTATTCAATTTGAGTTGTAATTGCAAAACTCTTTATCATTAGTGGAATAATTCAAAACGTGTAGACGGTGAAGTGTTTCTAAGGTCCTAGGTGCCAAAGAACTTCATGTTAGGATTCGACTAGCTTTGAGTTTTCCAAGCATTAGTTTTATTTCTTTTGTTTCTTTCAATTGTGTAAGCCGACTAGTTTTATTTTCATTGAGTCGCCTTTGTTTGTGATTTAGTGGTCTCATTGTAAGAACAATTGGAAAGGTACATTGGGCAAGGCTCTGGCTAAGGAAAGTCTTGGTACTTAAGTTGTCCAAGTGACGCACCTCACTTTTCTGGGGGACCCCCTAGTGTGCTAGACTAGTTTGTCTTATCTTGAGAGCACTTCTTTACAAAATTTAAAGATGTCTCGACATTCCCATCACCATAGTGGCAATGAGTCTCATGACAATACATCAGATTTGCGAAAAATTTTGGAAGAACTTTGGATTATGAAAATAAACACTAATGTACAATTTGCTATTATGGCAGAGGAATTGAAGACCTTAAAGAAGAAGGAACATAAGTCTAAATCCAAAACTAGTTCATCAAAAAGATATCAATCTGATAGTGAGAATGAAAAACCCGAGAGGGATAGTATGAGAGCAGCCGAACACTATCAGCCTAACCCTTACCACCACCATAGGAAAGTAAGAAAATCTAAAGAAGTTAGGGTAGAGCTACCACACTTCCATGGGAGTAATGATATTGATACCTTTCTTGATTGGGAGATGAAGGTTGAACAATTATTTGAGTGCTACCATGTTAGTGAGGAGAGAAAAGTCCCTCTAGCCACCCTTAGCTTTCAAGGACATGCCTTACATTGGTGGATAGCCCTAGTAAGAGATAGGAGTCTTCACCATAAGCCAACTATAGCATACTGGAACGATTTTAAAAGTGCTCTTAAAAGATGTCTAGGAACCTCTCTTGTAGACTTGATTTGAGTAATAGAATGCTGCCAAATTTTCAGCACATTACTTCAAGTCTCACATTGAGTTTCTTCTCCTAGAAGCTAGAAACTCTCTCTTGAAGGTTGGCCTAACCTCCTTCAAGGCTTTCACCACCTACTTCACCATAACCACCACACTTCTTCCATACATTTGCTTGCTCCACGGTTCCTCTTCTATCACACATTGCTTTCGCACCATAAGAAGCTCCTTCCATGCCATTTATTCGATGCAACAAGGCTTTCACAAGCGCTACATCCATTGGAGCTTGTGCAAGAAGATAGAGCACCTAGGAGCTCCTCCATCACTTTATAGATTCATCCCTATTCTGAAAGTCATGTTCGAACACACCCATCCAAACGCTACACAAACAGTTAAACTAGAACACAAACAAAGATAAGCAAACCCAAAATGGATCATATTTTAGCGATAAATCTATCCTATGAGATTCATGATAATGATAGTTTATCTTTACTAATTTAGACCAAACATACATAAGTAGGCAAACCTACCTTGGGATGCATTCAAATTTTGATCAAAAACACCAAAACCATCAGTTATACGCAGAAAAGAATGAGTCTTGATATCATATAATAAAACCAAATTCGAACAATATGAATAACAAAAACCCTAAATTAGGTGGATGAAAGAACAAAAATTGAGAAAATGATCCCTTCCCACTTTCATCAATGACAATGGAAAAATATTTGTGGGTATGAGACAACAGAAAGCAAACACTGGAATGAGAAATGAGAGGACTGAGACAAACAATGACACTAGTGAGACAAGTTAAAAGCAAGAGATAATGAGTGAGAAACGACAAAAGGACTGAGAAAGATTGAGATTCAGAGACTCACCAGAGAAGACGGAGAGCGCGACGATGACTGTAGGGAGAAGACGTCGGATGACAGACAATGGTGACGAGGAGACGATGGTCGACTGGAGGGTGAGGGAGACGAGATGAAAATGTTCAGAGAGTGAGGTAGGGGATGAGTCACAAATTTAAGAGAGTGAGGTAGGGTAGACGATGGAGGATTTGGCAATGATAAGACTAATTAATCTTAGTTTTAGTACCTTTAATCTTTTGTTTATACAAGTGATAAGCCTAATTTTTTTTACAAATGAGAAGCCTACAATTTGACCTTTAATCTTTTTGGTTATATGAGGGTGAGTAATAGACCATATTTAGAACATGTGGTTCATATAGACCACTTTTTTAAGTGGCCTATTTTTTTTTAATAGAGTATGAAAGAAAATTGTGGCTTAAAATGTCCATAGCTCAAAAAGTGTGGCCTATAGTGAAAGTAAGCCACACTGAGAAAAGTATGGTCTTTTCTACTTTTAGGCCACATTTATTTGTTTGTGACCAACAATAGTGTTTCCTAAAGTGATAAATATTGTAGTGTATCATATTTACTCTTGTAAAAGCCAATGCTTGCAATAAACTCATCAAAACTCTTATTCCATTTCCTTTGGAATTATTTTGGAGTATACATGGATATATTTATCTTAGAAACCTTTTTTTTTTGTCTCCTTCCTCAAAGCCTTCTAGTTGTTTCACATAAATTGTTTTTTCCAAGACTCTATGTAGAAAAGGATCTTCACATCATCTGTCTCAACTCAATGTTAAACTTAACAACTACAACTAACAACATCTAAATGGATATATGCTTCACTGAAAGAGAGAAAATATCATTACAATAATCTCATTCTCTCTATCTAAAGCCCCTAGCCACTAATTTTTGGACATTTTGGAGTTCTATTTTTGATTTTAAATCCATTTACAACTTACAAACCTATAACCCTAGATATTGTTCAAACGAAGTAACTTCATCTCCTTATTTAGGGCTTCTAATCATTAGTTTTTTCCTTACTTGCAAGGGAAACAATATACTATATATAAAGTTCTTGTTAGATAACTCAAGTGCAGCAACTAAGGAGTATGCAATAACCTTTACATATACATGCCTCGTTTGAGCTTTATTAATTTTCCTCTCTATTTCTAAAATGTTGTAACTATCATCAACCTTTTTATCCTCATTAGAAGCTTCTTTTTTGTCTTCTACCATATCATCTAACTTTTTTGTCTTTTACCATGCTTTAAACATTTATTCTCTATCAGACTTCACTATTTTTAGACCCAAACAATCTAACCAGTTTGGGACCACAAGACCATCCTTATAAGATGTTTCGATGATAAAAAATATTTAACATGACTCATACATGATCCTTATTATGAACATCCAATGTGTGTTTTGTGCAATTTTTAAATTTAGGTTTAGTGATAAAATTTTGATCTAAAAATTGGTATCAGAGTCAAGGTCGTGAGTTTGATTTTCAATGGGGTCTAAGGGGGAGACTATTGTAGGTGATAATAATTATTCTGTGGCAAAGATCATGGCTAAGTTACAATTGAATTATGACACATAGATGCTCTTAAGTAGAAATAGTTTCGCTTTCACTATCAATTATAGTCTTTGACCTAATGGTGAGCATTCAATGCCATACAATTCAATGTTTATCTTCTCATCATCTCGACTCCACTTAGATTCACATTTTGAAACTCTTGGCTTATGAGTCATCTTTGTCTCATTGAAAATAATGTCCACTTTTATGATACTTTTCTTGAATTCTAGCTCAAAGATACTACATACGATGTTCCTTCACACCTATTGGATGGCCTAGAAACATGCATTTACATGTGTGTCCAATTTCCTTTCCTTATACGAGCATAGGTAACAGAATCAAAGATTCACAAGTTGTAAAGTTTGGGGGAATGCCTTAAAGGTTTTCCCCAAGAGTCTTTATATCAAGCACAATCGAGGGACTTGTTCTCAAGTAGGCAGCAGTAATAATAGCTTCAATCCAAAACATTTTTTGAACTCCAATACTCAACAACATATGTCTTGCCTATTCCATAATGATCCTATTGAATCTCTCAACATGGTCATTTTGTTGAGGAGTTGTAACTATTATCTGATGCCTCACTTTTCCATTCTTCTTACAAAATTTATTAAACAATTTTTATCAAAATTAAAGATCATTATTAGTTTTGAGTCGCTTCATCATCTTAGTAGTTTAATTTTCTACTAAAAACTTCTAGCAATTCAAATGTTCAAAGGCTTTATCTTAGGTCTTCTGAGGATAGACACATAACCTTGAGTAATTGTCTACAAAGTATCTAGCGTCAGAATGTGATAGAGTTGTAGACAATTCCCATAGGTCAGCATGAGTGTAATCAAGATTATCCTTCATTTTCTATTACATTGAAGAGACACCATAAGTTTTTCCTTAGACACAGTGTTCACAAAATCAAAGCTTATCAACTTTGTCACTATCAAATAAGTCTTACTTCTACAACTTGACTAAGTCTATCTCACTTACAATACCTAACCTTATGTCGTATCTCAATCTTAGATAAATCGATATTCTCAATAGCTAAACCAAATACTACAAGATCTTGCAAGAAATATAAAACATTTTTCCTCGGACTTTTCATCACTGCCATGGATTTTTTCATCACCTTCAACATTTCTCATTCACTTTTAAGCACATATCCCTTCTTTTCAAGTTCATCCAGGGATATATGATTACGTTTTCAAGCTATGTACAAACTTAACTTCTTAAAGCACTATTTCAATTATATTGTGTAAATAAAACTTAGTTGTTCTAACTTGAAGGATCTAAGAATATAAATTAATCCCTTTTCTTACTAGTGCCCAACTTATGTGTCTTTACAATTTTTTCTTGTTCCTAGCTAAATTAAATTATAGGATCAATGCACAGTGAATAATAGGAATATAAGAAAATCAAACATTAATGTATGTAGGGAAAGTGAAGGCTATTATGGGGATAACTAAGGTTAGAGATAATGAGGTACATGTTAGCTAATACACGGAAGGAAGTAAAGAGGAAACCCAACTACCATGCATAGTCGGGATATCATAGTTGGCACTACGCTAGGTGCAACCTTCACATGGATGAAGTGCATGTATTTTATTTATTTGTGTTTTGCAGTAGCTGGAAAGGAGGAGATGAGAAAGAACAAAGGCAACAAATATCATAATCCTAGGCTCGAGTATATCAAGTATATATGTATATGTGGTCAACAATATGAGTATATCCCAGGCTATTTAGTTTGTCTTACTGTTTTTTTTTTTTTTTTTATTTATTTTTT
>Ga0209700_107634_pt1 | contig 14936 bp, 5 predicted proteins | sample SiratroredBW_FD_187528 | JGI IMG/M metagenome (GOLD analysis project Ga0209700, IMG submission 187528) | Root nodule microbial communities of legume samples collected from California, USA - Siratro red BW (SPAdes) (version 2) | ecosystem: Host-associated > Plants > Roots > Nodule | place: USA...
TTTTTTTTTTTTTTTTTTTTTTTCTCAGCGAGACCTACCGTTATTTCGACCTTCCTTTTTGTCCTCCAGGTTCGTTTCTCTCTCCTTTTTCTATGCGTAACAGTTTTGTCGCAGTCTGGATTTGAATTCTAGACGCCGGTTGAGCTCGACCTAAACTGGCTCCAATTCGGAGTACTGGTTACAGTGACTGGAGGTTTGCACTAATGTGTAAGCTCGCTTGAATTTTGAGGCAATTGGTTGAAAAAGCTTTGGTTAAGCTGATTTGAATTCATGACATCTGGTTAACATGAATCTAATTTGAGACCGTTAATAAAGCTGGCTTGAATGTGATACATTTGTGCACTTGCTTAAGCTGATTTGAATTCAAGAAATCTGGTTAGGATGACTCAAATTTGAGGACGTTGGTTTAGATGATTCAAATTTGGTTGGATTGGAATAGCCTGTGTTAGTTGATTCACTTGCTTGGTGGTGTATATGTTTTTTTTTTTATTTATTTATTTTTATTGATTTATGATTTGTGATTACTTACCAGCTCATTTGAAAGAAAAGAAGGAGGCGCTTGGGGAGGTGCTGAATGGGGACCGTTTGGTTAGCGCGCCGTACGTTCTAGAATTTCAACGTGACAAGGAGTCGGTTTCTGTTTGCAACACTAAGCTGTCAAAAGAGGATGTGGCGAGGTTCAGATCTGCTGTCCGTAAGGACTACTACTTCCAGATGTACTACGACGACCTACCGATTTGGGGGTTCATTGGGAAGGTGGACAAGGAAGGGAAGGACCCTATTGAATATAGGTATTTCTTGTATAAGCACATTCACTTTGATGTGTTTTACAACAAGGATAGGGTCATCGAGATCAATGTACGCACTGATCCCAATGCCCTCGTGGATCTCACTGAGGATGCTGAGGTGAATGCTGAGTTTCTGTATACGGTGAAGTGGAAGGAGACCAACACTGCCTTTGAGAAGAGGATGGATAAGTACTCACAGTCGTCATCGCTGCCTCATCATTTGGAAATCCACTGGTTCTCAATTATCAACTCATGTGTCACGGTGCTTCTCTTGACTGGGTTCCTCACCACCATTTTGATGAGGGTGCTCAAGAACGATTTTGTCAAGTACGTGATATTAGTTCTTTCTGTGTGTAGAGGTTTTAAATTGCAATCACATTTTTGTCATGATATTTGTTATTGTGTGAAACGCAAGACGAATTGTGGACAAATGCGACTACAATTATGGTTGCAGTTTTGTTGCAATTCTTGTCGGCTACAATTGCTGTACAGTTTTGTCCGTCTAGATATTGCAGGAAAGTGTGGACAAATTGTTGGTTCAGTTGCATTTGGTGATATTGTGGACAGTGCAACCACAATTGCAGTCACAGTTTTATTGTGACGATGCTTGATATTGTGGGATATTGCAGATGAATTTTGCCACAATTGCTACTGCAATTTGGTTGCTGTCCTTGACATTGTGGATACAATTGTAGTTATGGAGACCAAAAAAACTTTTGCTTGGCTAGAATTGTGGTGTTGGACCATTTTTTAAAACCTTGTTTGTTTGGGATTAATTATGCATATTGCTTATGTCTGAATGCGAATAGGTATGCACATGATGAGGAGACTGCAGAGGATCAGGAAGAGACTGGCTGGAAATATATCCACGGGGATGTGTTTAGGTTTCCCAAGTTTAAGTCTCTATTCGCAGCTGCGCTTGGATCTGGCACTCAGTTGTTTACCCTGTGAGTTTGCGCTGGCCTGTTTTAATTGTGTCTATCAGTGAAGGTTGTTTTGGGAAAACTAAGTTCTGATAATTTATTTATTATCTAACTGAATTAGTTGCAATTATGTGTGGTTTGCAGTACTGTGTTCATATTCATATTGGCACTTGTTGGTGTGTTTTATCCATACAATCGAGGAGCGTTATTTACTGCACTTGTTGTCATATATGCACTCACTTCCGGGATTGCTGGGTACACTGCAACTTCATTCTATTGTCAGCTGGAAGGAACAAACTGGGTATTTGCTTACGAAAATTTTTTCTCTGCTATTAGATGCCATGTTCACTAAAATTGCATTTGTTTTCAGAGAATAATGGTTTTATTTTCTTGATTTTGTTATGACAGGTTAGGAATCTGCTGTTGACTGGATGCCTTTTCTGTGGTCCTCTGTTTCTGACGTTCTGCTTTTTGAACACTGTTGCAATTGCTTACAAGGCGACTGCTGCCCTCCCATTTGGGACAATTGTGGTTATAGTTCTGATATGGACACTTGTTACATCTCCTTTGCTTGTATTGGGAGGGATTGCTGGGAAGAACAGCAAGACTGAATTTCAAGCTCCTGTTCGCACAACTAAATATCCAAGGGAGATTCCACCTCTTCCATGGTATCGTGGACCAATTCCTCAGATGGCGATGGCAGGATTTTTGCCTTTTAGTGCTATATACATCGAACTTTACTATATATTTGCCAGTGTTTGGGGCCACAGAATTTATACCATCTACAGCATCCTGTTTATTGTCTTCATCATTCTCTTGATTGTTACTGCCTTCATTACTGTGGCATTGACATACTTCCAGCTTGCTGCTGAGGATCATGAGTGGTGGTGGAGGTATGAAATGACCGTTATCACAATTTTCTTTCTTGTTTCTTATGGCTTGGTGTTTATATTCCTTGTCGCTGGTTAGTGAATGAGATGTTAACTGATTTGAATTGGCTGCTAGATTCCCTGATGTATGATGATCGATAATGGGTGGGCTTGTGCAAACAATTTAATTAGGTGGTTATTAAGAGCTTATTATACAAGCTTATTTTGATTAATTTCACTTTTAAGGTAAAAGAGTTTATGAAATAAGCTAATTTATAAAGCTTAACCTTCCAAGACAGATATATTGGTAATATTGTTTTTGACGAGTTACTTCAAACTCTAGGACTTCATTTCTGAATTGTCTAATTCTCTGTTGATGGTTTTTTAAGCGTCTGACTCATGAACAGACATGGTTAGATATTCTTACTTTCATGGTTTTATGTGTGTTTCTTTATATTCTTTATTGATGCTACTATTTTTTAAGGGAAAAAAGGGATTATGAGTAGTGCAGTTTGTTGACTAGTATATTATTTTAACCTCTTTTTATTTTTGGGATTTAAGTCGCTTGACCAATGTATTGTTATTTTCCTTGCAGATCATTCCTATGTGGTGGTTCAACTGGGTTATTTATCTATGCCTACTGTCTGTATTACTACTATGCACGCTCCGACATGTCTGGATTCATGCAGACCTCATTTTTTTTCGGATACATGGCCTGCATATGCTATGGTTTCTTCTTGATGCTGGGAACTGTAGGATTCCGTGCTGCATTGCTCTTTGTCCGCCACATTTATCGATCCATCAAGTGTGAGTAGGCATTTTGTCCTCCCGAGTCCACTAGAGCTTATTGTCTTCATTTCATAGGGCATTCTGTAGAAAATTATAGTAATTTTGCAGTTCCTTTGTGTACTATAAGGGAAGCTGGGTTGGGTGGGTTTCTAGCTTCCAGAGCAACTTGTTAAATGGCGAAGGGTGCTTTTGGGGATAACTTCTGTGTACTACCATATCTTTAACCAAACTCTTGCAATACTTTTTGTCCTTTTGAACGAACGTTCTTCAACATTTAAGTTTTTCATAGAGACTATGATAAATCCATGTTGTAACACGTTTGGAGCTTCTCTACATGAAAAGATTTAGAATTCTTATCAGATATTATGTGCCAGTACCTATTTTTAGACAGAAAATGCTTCACATTCAATCATGAAATTCATCAAGCGTTATTCCCATAAACAGGTTCCGACTAAAGATATCTTTATTTGGTAAGATAAAAAATAGCAAAACAAAATATTACAATTTGGGGAAAGAAATAGGCAGCAAATATGCAAAGAGCAAAGAATGCAAACCTGTGAAACGTGACTTCAACTTAGAAAACCAAATACCATCATCGAGAAGGTTGCACTATATGGTTGTTACATAATGTTTCATCCCAACCCTTCCAAATTTCCCATAGCATGATACCCATGCTAGCCAATCAGAGATTGAAGGGACTGGAATTTGGAAGGAATTTCCCTCTTGCTTAACATTTCACGTCTTTTTTTCAAAAATATGATTATTTTCTTCATTCATGACACCACATGTATAGCAAATAGCATGAGGAATAATGTGTCTGCGTGAACGAAAGAAATTGCTTCGGTGACAAAGCATTTGCCAAAGGGACAAACTTATATGGGCGACAAATATCAATTTTAATTTAGAAATTCAAAATTATGGTTTGGCAAAAAGCCAAGAGAATAACTTGTGTCTGAACCTAAAAGGTAACAGTAAAAGTTGACCCTTCGTCCTTCCAACTTGAACAAAATTATTATAATTATGGAATACGGTAGTTTCTAATAAAAGGGGTGTTTCTTTACACCGAAATGTCAATAATATCATTTTTTCCCTTGCTTGCATGCAGATCTTGCATTCCAAGAGAAATCATTATTGTCTTATTATTTAAAGTTTTGCACAATTTTTTTGAAAAATTATACTTTGACGACCAACTTCTTATAAATAACCACATGACAACCATATTTTAATAATTAAATACTATACTAAAGTGAATTAGAAAATAAAATAGTGAAACAATTTTAATATGAAATTTAAATGAATTATATAATGGACATATAACATATGATGATTATCAAAATATTGATACTCATTCACATGATAACCTTATTTTAATAATAAAATATTATATTAAAGCGAATTAGCAAATAAATTAGTAACAAAGTATTATGAAGTTTAAATTAATAATATAATGATCACATAAAATATGATGATTATCAAAATATTAATAGTCATTTCTTTTTATTCCGGAAGATGATTGATGTATGTTGTTTAGCGTAATTTTCCTAAATTTATTAAGTAGAAAAGATTATATATGTACGATGAGTTAATTAAGAGCTAAATATATTTTTAGTCTCTTTTAATATCACATTCTTGTTTAATTTCTTATTTTTTAAAATAAAATTTTAATTTTTTATTTCTCTTATTTCCTGTGTATTAGTTTTCTGATATCAAATGTCATTTTTTTTATCCATTTCGCGGTTCTAAACATCACAAGTTTTAGTTTTATCCTCATTGTTAATAAAAACTTATAACTAGTAAACCAAAACAGATATTAATAAATGGACTTTATGGAAAATATTTATTTTATGAAAACTTAATTGCAGCTTCGTAAAAGACAGAGAAGTAAATACAATTTCTTTTGATATTTTGGAAGATAAATATAAATATACGATCACATACAAGTCTAAGGGTTTGATTCACCAATAAATAAAGACAGCACAAAAATATTGGCTACACATTTTACGTTACAAATAAACAAAGAGACACAATTCCCATTGCTCAATTGACTAATTAAGCAGATGTGTGGGAATTTTAATATAACTAATGCCTAACTAAAATACTGGGAAGATATTTTTGAATGTGTTTTCATTCATTAATTAGTGGCGAAAGAATAAACAACACCATTAAATTGCATTTAATGAAACAAACAATAACATTGAGTTTATGAAGACTTTCTTCCAATAGGCTGAATGAACCATCAGTTTAATTAGGATACCAAGAAGAAATGAAATGCAACAGCTGTTTATAATCTCTTATACTATACCATAATACCAATCTAGAAATAAAATGAGTTTATTAAAATAAAAAAAATGTTTTTCTTATAAAAATAACATACATATATATATATATATATTATTTTTATAAGAAAATAAATCATATATATATCAAGGAAAAAATAATAAACTCAATGATTTATTCTCTTATAAAAATAACATATATATATATATATATATATATATATATATATATATATATATATATATATATCAAGGAAAACATCATAAACTCAATGATATATATTATACTTATCAACATAAAACATGGCAGTATGTTAATTTATTTAATTTTAAATTTTAGTTAAAACTATCTTACTGTTCCTACATTACAATCAATGTTTGTTTTTTATTTTTTAACTACTCATTTCTGTTTTTTAATATATAATCAGAACTTTAATTATTTATCGGATCTTGATCACTAAAGTTGGAAATCAAAATAATATACTATATATTATCATTCTAACAAAAATGAATATATAATTAAATATAACTATTACTGAAAAAAGTACATATATTAAATTTTTTTCAAATTGAACTTATCAATAATCTTAAACTAATCCAAACTAAAATTTTATAATAAATAAGTTATATTTGAAAACTAATTATAAAAAATATATAATTATTAATATTTCATTTATATTTTTAAAAAATTATGTATATAAAAATATTTTAAGAATAAGAAGATTTATTTAAGAATATAATTTTTTTTAAGATATCATATAAATATTTAAATTATTATATTCTAACATTTTTTATATATAAAAAAATTCTTTTTATATGATAAATAGTAAATATTCATGTGTAAAAATATTATATTATAAAATTAATATTTTATTATCAAGTGAATTAGAAGAGGGTTACATTTTTTTTCTAAAGATAGAATAAAATATGTAAAAAAATAAGTAAAAACAATGAATTTATATTTTATTTTTTCTTAAATAAAATAAAAAAGGTAAAAAATGAGAATGTTCATGTTTTAATATTAAAAAGAGAATGAATTAAACAAGTAGAAAATATATAAAAAATATATATTTTCTTGCTTTCTTGAAACTTTTCATTGGTTTTTTATTTTTTATTAAGTTTGTGCTTTAATATTTTTTAAAAAGTAAGTTATAAATTAAATTGAAAATCTTCTTAATTTATTTAATTTCTATTATTATTTTCCACACCCTTACAAACAATCACCCACTAAATAGTTCATCTGTGTGTTTTTTCTTTAACTCACTGCTTTATTACATGGTTGACCTTTTTCAACTACTGTCCACATTAATGGTTAATGTTATTATTATGTTTCCACCATTTTTTATGGCTGCTTCTTTTTCTTTTATTTAATTTTATTGTTTCTTATTTTTAATTTAATTTCGTTTTTGGTTTAAAATTCTCATACACCATAAAATTTCGTTTTAATTTCAAGATTGTTATTAATTAATTTCATTTGACGTCTTTTAAATTTGAACTTACAGAATTTTTTTTGTTCATTTGAAACAATAATACAAATTCTCTTAAACATGTTAAAATTCATGTTTCTAAGGATTTTTTTCCATGATCAAATTTATTTTCTCTTTTCTTAGTTTATTCATAAATTTAAGAGAAATAAGAATTCAAAAAGCTATACAACAAAATTATAAAGCATAAGTTAATTTTAATTCATAACTTTTTTCCTCTTCTAAAAGTGTTTTCTTTTAATCAGCAAAACTCTTCTAAAAGTGTTTATGTAGAAGTTTGTTCAAGCAAACTTTAATACTTGATTAGAAGCAATAATAAGTAGTATCTACCATTAAAAGTTTGTTGATACAAGGTTCAATCCTTTTATCAATATTTAAAGTTTGATATTAGGTTCAGAGATAGTTCTAATAAGGAATTTGATATTTTGATATATATATATATATATATATATATATATATATATATATATATATATATATATATATATATATATATATATTATAAATAGTATTCGACCCCACATGATGTTCCTAATCCAAATGGATTTCACAACAGAGAATCTTTGAAGATGCAAGCATCTATACATAGAATTTCTGATTTTCTTCAGTTTACATGCTGCAACATTTTGATGATTTTGATGCATGGAGCTTCTTATAAGCATTTTTTTACATGTTATAAATGTACATGTATCCTTAAATACGTTACTCTTTTGTGAATACAGAAGGAAGGTTACATGAATGGATCTAAGTCGAGACATTGTTCTCGATGGTCAGGTTGAAATGATCGTAGGAATAATGAGTAATTAAGGTTGTTGTAGTTTGGCAATTATGTTAGCAGGTTCCAGAAGACAAAAAATCAATGAATGGAACACCAATGTTCTTCAGTTCCACAGCATCTTGACTTACTTCCTCTTCGTCTCTTCTGGCTATGTCTGTCACTTCACTTTTATTCGAATCCGTATTTACTTGAAGAAAATCATAGAACTCTACTGATTGACTCTTCTCTGCAATATTATCAAACCAACATTTTCATTATTAACTCATCACCCAATGGGAAAATTTGTGCTGCACTTTTGGTCAATGCATGATTGGTGCAAGAAAAATGGTAGTTATATAGTACCCCAAGTACACAGAATAAGACAAAAAGAAATTACATTGAAAAGTATAATATTATACTTGTGTGATTTCTAGTTTAATCTTCAATGGAAACTTTCTATCTTGGATATAAATATACAAAATATTTTCATAAATTACTTGTCTTTGTGAATATGATATTAATTGTATGGTATTAAAATCAATTTATTGTAAACTTTGTATATATATATATATATAAGTCATTTTTAGATAATTGACTCCTTTCATGTCTAGACTTTAATTTTAAATATAAATTATTGAAATATTTCATCTCTAGTCAACGTGGGATCTTCAACACATCATTTCACACCGAAACTGTTAAACTCGAATATGAGACTATATTATTTAAAAGTGGTCCGATAGTGATCCAATAGCGGTGGGCCAAGAACTGTGTTAGGATAGGCATAATATATCAAGAAATGAAATTTAAGCTTAACTCAATTTTACAAAATCGGCTTTTAAAGTGAGGTTTGCATCCATTTATAAACTATTAAAATGTGTCACCTCTAGTCAATATGAGGTCTCAAAGATATCAGAAATAAACTTTAAACCTAACTCAACCTTACAAAAATTCACTTGTAAAGCGAGAGTGAAATTCAATTATAAATATTGAAAAATTTCATGTTTAGTTCAATTTCATTTTTATTTTCCTAGAAAAGCTATTGAAGTTGTAGAAAGCATGAAATGCATGTACCTGGACGCAGTGTGGAAGCAGAACTTGGATCTTGAAGGTGAAACTTCTTGGCAAACTGAAAAGGTGTGTGTGTGACAGAAGGATGGTGGTGGCTGAACTTTTCATAATACTTCTCAACAAAAGAAGGGATAGAACTCTCAAAATTGGTCTCAAGGTTTGGAGGGAAAAGTGGCTGTTTCGTGTTATAAACTTTGGACCTTTCTCTCCGAATCCTTGCCATCATCACATGCCAATGATTTTTTACAGCGTTATCAGTTCTTCCTGGGAAATGTCTTGCAATCACAGCCCATCTATTCCCATGAATCCTGTGAGAAGCAAGAAGCCTCTCTTCTTCTTCCTCTGTGAAAGGACTTCTGTTTATTCTTGGGTCCAGTTGATTGAACCATCTCAACCTACAGCTTTTCCCTGCACAACAATTCATTATCCTTGATTAATTACCCTAATCATAATTACACTTCTCAAACTTACAAATTCATTAATACTATACAGTTTTACACTATCATATAGACGTGGTGCTTTGCGCTTAGTTGAAAGTATAAATGTTAGCGTGTAACAAGATCTTACTATATATATATTTAACAGATCTTTTAATCAACCCTAGAAGATTAATTATCTGCACAAATATTAATTAATCAGCTACTGTCTGTGTAACCCTAATAAGGTTGTCAAATAGAATAAAAAAAAGACCTTCAATTTCTTCATCCCAACCCCATATGCGAGTTCCAATGAAAATTTTACTCTGAAAAGCCATTATCAGTACCAATAATAAAGTTTAATTATACTACTATAATCACTAGCTACAACAAAGCTAAACGAGTTAGGTTGTGCTGACTTTTCATATTTTCCTAGATCGTTTTTCTGTAACAAAATAGGTAGTTGATTTGAATGGATGAAAAGTTGTTGCAAGCAAAAGGAAGATGAACAAGAAGATAATATACATGGCATGATCCTTTCACCTGATCTTCCTCGAAGCTTCTCAGCTATGGCGTTCCAGTTATGAGGTCCATAGCGTTCCACCAATTCTCGAAGCTTCTCATCCTCAGCTGGCCTCCAATGGCCTCTACTGCACATATTACTTTTCCCTAGAAACTAGAACACCAAGAAAGAATAGAAAGAGAAAAAAAAACCCTAATTCAAGAATAGGGTATGTTTTTCTCCTTACCCTTTTGCTCCTCCCCCTCTTGTGTGATCTTTATATCTTCCTCTACCAAGCTATGATGAGTAAGGAATATTGAAGGTATAAGAAAGAGAGAGAGATGAGAAAATAAGAATAAAGACAAGGGAATAGAAAGAGACAGAAGAAGAGAATATATGGTGGGGGAAGATGGGAAAGTGTTTTCCGTTAGAGAGTTGGAGGGATTGGACAAACCTCTTACACCTGCGACTGATGCAAACGTTTTGGCTAACAAACCCTCTTATAAGTAACACTCAAACACACAAATAAACAAAATAATATAATTTATATATATACATATATATACACACATATATATATGATGTGAGGGAAAGAAAAGAGGTTGCTTAGAGAAGCCAGTTTGGTTCTGCTTTCAACATCTTTCCAAGTTTCTAACCTACAACGTCTACTTATAACCCACCAATCGTGCTTATTTTTCCATATTTTATGTATTTGCTAATGGAATTACATTGACAATTTTCCACAAGTCTTATATGTGACAACAATGAAGATAAAACGTGAATCACTTTGCCATCGCGACTAAAAAGTGCTTTTGGAAAATATAAAATAAACAATGTTTAGCAAGTTTAGCCGTGCATGAACATGGAAAATTCAACTCAAGGGATAGATAGATACATGGTATTCACCTAAGAAAAGTAGTTTTGACATATACAAATAGCTAGGTTAAACATGCAAAACAATAACAATTTGGTGGAATACTTTTACATGAGAAAATTAATCTTTTGGAGAGTTTGGTATTATTGTTAGACTATATCTGGAAGTTATATGCATAGAGATAGTTATGTTTTAGGTTTGATTTGATTAACTTTTGTGGGGCATAACTAACTACATTATATTTGGGTTTGGAATCCTTACATATATACATGTGCACGTGGATCAAAGATTATTCCATCATTTAATTAAAACTTTATTTTCTTTTGAGTCAAACATCTGGTCTACCCTCTCTTTGTCTCCCAACCCTATTCACATAAAAATACTCACCAATAATTCTCTCCCTCTCTCTTTAGATATATGAATCATTCAATCATCTTCTAGATAACTGATAAAAAAATTCTATGCCTTTCACCTACAAAAGATATTTTTGAGTTAATTTTTATTAATATAACATTTATCTTGTTGTACAAATTCCTTTTCTTATTATATATATAATTATATTTTGTAAACCAAATTCTTTGTAAAATAAATTAGTTTTAATTTTATTTTATGTATTCTTTTATTCTCTAAAATTGAAAGTCACTGTTTTTTATTTAAATTATGTGACCATAGTTAATTGTTCTTTTTGTGTTAGCAAAAGTTTAAACAATATTTTCAATTATAGTTCATTAGAGTTTGTTCTATAATATTCATATATAAAACTTCTAAGAAAATAATGACCATCAATTTATCCTAATTAAGTTGAGTGTTAAAAACAAAAGTAGTGATTTTCAATTTTAAAAAACTGCATACATATACATAAATAAAAATTCATTCATTTACAAGAACTAAAAATGCAGTTTTTCAAAATTTTAAACGCTAAAAAATAATTATCATTATCATACCGAAAATAATTTATTTTACAAAACTTTAAAACACATATTTCTGTTTATACTTAAAATTTATATGTATTATGAAAACATTAAAATATTAATATATATTTACGTTAATGTGATATCAATTTGGTTAAACTTAAACTATAATAAAGGAGGAAATCTTAATTCATATTTAATAACCGTGTTATTGTTAGTAAATAATATATATTTATGTTTTAAACAAATTAGAAAAATCTATCTCTTTCTCTATCTAATTAAATATTACGCCGTGACGATGTCATGCATTATTTTAGAAAAATTACATCATGTTTTATCCATTTTCTTTAAGAAGGGTACAAAAGTATGAAAATAACGACAGATATTTGAAATAAAATCACATTGACGTGAGGGAACATGCTTAATTATATGAGGGAGTAGTTAAGCATTGACATTTACATATAAATATTTCTATTTAGTTGATTTTTTTTTCAAGGTTAGTATATATTATAAGTCTAAAAATAATTGCACAAATTACATATGTATCATTTGAAGTAAACACAACAATTAATTTGCCTGGTGACTTGTCTGTTTAATCAACCAATAACCAATAAGTAAGTTAATATTTAAACCAACTTTGTTATTGAGAAAACACTTTATCAAATTGATTAAAAAAATTGATAAAGTGCAATTATAATCAAACTGCTAATGTTCTATAATAGAAGGTGACATTTCGTGATCGTAACCTCGTGGTTACGTAAAACAGAAAAAAATAAATAAATAAAAAGAGAAGAAGAAAAGGCATTTGTGCCTGTTATGTTGTTCATAATAAATGCTTTCTTTTAAGTATAAATTGAACATGATAACCAATTTGCTTAATAATAGCGTGACGTCTGTTTTTCATAATATTTATTACTAAATATTATGATTATTTTTAAAAAAGCAATACTAGTAAGTAAAATTACGTTTTAGATGCTTAATTAAGAACTTTGCTATCTCCACTTTTGTATTGGCCCTAATTGTATGTTGGAAGGAAAAAAATATAACAAATAAAATAATAAAATTCAATGTGTTTAGTTTTAGAAAGATAAACTAAAAATAGAAAAAAAAAAGAAAATATTCTGTGTTGTAAAGCCTGCGTTAATATTATGCGTCACAAGCATTAACTATTATGCTTTTGAAAATAATAAATTATGTTAAAAAATGATTAAGTTAAATGTATTTTATTTATAAAATTCATGTAAATTGTTGTTCATTTATAAATTCTATTTTTTGGAATCTATCTAAGTTTTGAATATTTATTTGTAATTATACTTAATCCAAAAATTCAAAATATTCCTCAACTTCAATATTTTTCCTTTCTTCTCCTCTTTTGCCTTTATTTTATGTTTCAAATACAGAATAAGTGAGAAAAATTATGGAATATAGATATTGGTTTTTCTTTTTGCTTTTTTAAGAAATATGATGGATAACTCTTAGAAAAAACAATATGCAACTCAAAAATCTGCAAATTTGTAAATTCTGATAACTAATGCTCAAATAATTTAATTATCAGGCCTAGCATTTTAATTTTTTCAATGCTTTTTATTTCCACAATCTTTTATATATTAATTTTTTTTCAATTTTCTAAAATGTATTAATAAAATATAAAAGCTGCATACATAAAGCACAAAAGACTATAGTTACACAGAGAAATAATATAACCATATATCCTCTTAATCGTCATGTATATGTCACATTGGTCTCACATAAAAATATTTAAAAAGAATAACATGGTTAACACATTTTTGTTAAGACAATTAATCAAATCTTATTTTTCTGGTGTACAACAACTTGAAATTTTATTAATATTCTCTCTCTCAAATTAATATAATTATTTATCAAATATATTCCTATCACTTGTATACTAAGCTAGCAAAATGATGTCTCATTTTTGTTGGGGATAGTTAAAGAAACATGCAATGCAAGCAAATAAACTTCAAATTACAACATAAAATAATATAGGTGAAGTGTTTAACTAGGCAATTGCAAAGTGAAAGCGATGTATGTGATAATAACATAGTTTAATAACTAAATTGCTTGCAAGTAGCATTTGTAATATCTAATTGTCAAAAATTTTTAATACTTCATTTATCTTCTTGCTTTTATAAATCATTTCATGGCAGTCTTTTCAAATTTCAATTGCGACTTGTATGCTTGTGCTAAATGTCGTCACGTCACAGAAAATGTTTTCTAATGGTAAATAATTGACAATTTGAAGCCTGTTTAAAATGTTGTATTCAGCTGTAAAAAAAAAACAAAAAATAGATAGTTCAATTAAAATACAGTAACTATATTTTTTTTTTGAAATTATAAAATATTACGAATCTAACCATTTTTTTTATATAAGTGATATACTTCATATTAATATTTGTTTAAGGTGAATATTGTTTATTAATGTTTGACATGCATTTTGTCAATGTCCGAGTTGAATTATATTGAATTTCACAATAAGATCGGATTATTTATATATTATTTCTAGCTCAAATGTCTTTTTATTTTGTTGATAAAGGTGAAAAAGAAAAAGAGTACATAAAAAATTTCTATTTGGATAGATAAAAAACATGAAAAAGTGAAATTTTCTATCCATGAAAAAAATGAAGAAAAAAAATGATATCTCTAAATTCTTAATTACTAAAATTTTCTTTTCCATTTAAATGAGGATATCTCTCTCATTATTCCTTTCACTATCTACAAATCTATATTATTTATTTAAATTTCTCTCCATTGTTACAAAAATATATAAAGTGAAATATTTCAATATTTCCTTGAAAACAAACAAAAAATTAATTTAAGAAACCTTGTGTTACAAAACTTATTCATGAAATTTGTTTTACACATGTATCACAATGTACATGGATATCTGACCAATATATGGTGTAACCCACCATGGAAAATGATGTTTATATATAGTTTAGAGAAAATTGAAATTATTATATTTCATAAATAGGTATTCCAATTCGGTTAGGAAGTGATTGATGATACGTAAGAGATGAGAATGTGTTAATTGACTAAATTAGTGTTCATAATAACTCCCTTTTCTTGATAAACAGGTTCCAACAACTCCTTAATATTTTATTTAAATTGCTTTTTAATTACAATTCTTTCTCACAACAAGATTTAATTGACTCAAAGGAAACGGCTATCGATATTGTTAATCAGTCATCAAGATTGAGTCAGAAATATACGTTTAATCCTTAAGCATCTTATAATCAATCACAATATATATATATATATATA
>Ga0209700_107636_pt1 | contig 14930 bp, 5 predicted proteins | sample SiratroredBW_FD_187528 | JGI IMG/M metagenome (GOLD analysis project Ga0209700, IMG submission 187528) | Root nodule microbial communities of legume samples collected from California, USA - Siratro red BW (SPAdes) (version 2) | ecosystem: Host-associated > Plants > Roots > Nodule | place: USA...
TATCTCAGTCATAATAATTTCTTTAAAGTCTAGCATATTAAGTTTCAATACAAGTTTTCCTTTTCCATTTTAAGTACCCATGTCAAACATCATACATAAAGGTCTCACATGGACCACATCAATACATATAGGTCACACATAGACCATATCACACATATAGGCCTCACATTGACCTATCGTCTTCCGGAAGACCCATTAAGTATGCCCCTACCAGAGACTAACATCTAATCCAATACCCAAGACTTAGATTCTGCAATTCTAAGAGAAAGGATCAATCCAATACCCAAGACTTAGATTACCAGCGAATTTAAGAGAAAGGACTAATCCAATACCCAAGACTTAGACTGCCATTCGAATCTAAGAGAAAGGATCAGAGTAAGTTCAAACATCCAATACCGAGTCTCACCAGCGGTTCCGGTGTGTATGAATTCCCTCACAGCTTCTCACCACCTGATATCTTAGTCTATGTGACTTAGATCATCAGTGAAGCTTGAGGATCTCTGTTAAACATAGGCGTGTTATACTTAATGTACACAAACAAGCATAACTCATACATTATCCCAAATGTATGGCATCAACTTCATCATTTCAACATTCACATCAATACTCTTTCAAACCACAAATCATATTCAATCCATCAAACAACAATCAAAAGTTCTTGCATACTATTTTCTAACATCATTGCTCAAATAATGTCTATTAATCACACAAAAATCAAGATAGTCAAACTTATTCAGTACTCAAGAACCAGTCAGACCTGCAAGAAAAACTTGAGCACTGATAATACATATTCAAGTTTTTATCTTTGAGTTCAATTTAAAAGTAACTAAATAGTTTAAAAATAAGTTACTAGCTTCCCTTACCTGATGAAAGTTCTCCAAAACAATTCCTCCAAATCAGCTAGTGGCACTAACCCAATCTTTAGGGATCTAGAACAAGTTATTAGAACGAAACCAAATTTCAGTATAATCTTAATTAAGTTGAGAGAAACACTTTTCTCAACTGTTCCCATCAATTGATGACAAAAACTTAGCGAAAAATGGAGAATAAGGGATCTTTAGAGCAAATATGAGCTTACTCTGTTTGAGATTCTGATCGGTTTAAAATGACCCTAAGATCCTCACCTACTGCGGAGCTTGATCATATTTTGAAACAGATGGAATATGAAGAGTGAAAATCAAGAGAGAAGGGAGAGGGAGCTATGAAGGTTCGAAGATAGGATAGAAAGAGAGAAAGTGAAAGAACGGGTGCCTTTTTTTTTTGTTTTTATCCCTACGGGAGTGGGGTTACATTATCTCTTTTCTTTCTTGCTTTATCTTTTATTATTCGTTTTCTATCTGGATGCTTTCAAGGTTAAGGTAATTGTAAGCTAAAATTGATCTCATATAATAAATTAATTCTATTTATACGTTTATGAACTCATATCATAAAAATAAATTTTGTTTTTATCCCTACGGGAGTGGGGTTACATTATCTCTTTTCTTTCTTGCTTTATCTTTTATTATTCGTTTTCTATCTGGATGCTTTCAAGGTCAAGGTAATTGTAAGCTAAAATTGATCTCATATAATAAATTAATTCTATTTATACGTTTATGAACTCATATCATAAAAATAAATTTGTACGAGATCGTACAAAAATTATCAATAAATATTATATTATTAAAAATATAAATGACTTCTCTTTTCTTTTCGTGTTTCATCTCTTATTTTTGACATTTAGCACCATTAACTCCCTATTCTTCTCCTTTGCCAACTTCTATGGTTCGTAATAATTACTAAATCTGAGAATAAAGAGATCAATCTTATTTTATTCATTTTTATTTTCCATTTTGGGGTTTCTGTATGAAAGCTTAAACAACAGTTTCAGAAAAATTATTGATGAGATTATGTTATTTTACTTTTATTTAAAAATTTTATATTTTTTATTATTAATTTTTTTCTTCTCTTTTACAGATTGGAAATTAATGGATCGTAACATCTTTAGTTTGCAGATTGACTGTATTTTTGAAAGTAGTAAATTTTCTTTAATTGTGTTAAACTAGTTCGTATGATGAATTTTTAAACTTTTTTTTTCATTATTTTTTTTCTTTATTTATTTATTGTCAGCATTGTTTCTAATATAGCATTTGTTGAGTTTGAATATACGATTATGCAATTTTTGTGAAGAATTTTTCTTAAGGTGAATAATGTTTGGCAAAACTTAATAATATTATTTTTTACAAGTTAAAAATAAGGATTTTGTACCTTGTTAGAATGGAGTGTCCCATGGGCACTTCTATCCATTTGAAGTATCAATAATTGTTTAGCAAAATCCTTAATATCCATTTGACGTATCGATAATTGTTTAGCAAAATCCTTAAGCTGTTATTCTTTTTATGATTTCATGTTATCAAGTAACTTTTTCTATACCACTCCTCTTGTGTCACCTTCTTGGTTACACCTTACTCCAATTCAATTTTTATCTCTTCTTATTATTACTTTTCCAATTCAATTTGAAAATATTTATTTAGATTTAATTCTATTTCTATTTTATCTTTAACGGTGTTGAATTGACCCAAACAGTTAAGTCATGCATTGGTGACTGTGGTTGTCAAAGTAGACAAAAATATTTTAAAGTCAAACAGAAGCATTGATATTAAAGAAGTGATTCAATTATAAAGTATCTTGCCAACAATTAGCTAAGTAATTTCAAGGTACCAAGTAAAAAATATGTTATATTTTATGGTTTAGATATTATAACTAATATGTTATCTTTTTTCTATAATTATTATTCTCTTTAAATAATGTAAATATAATTCTTTAAATGAAATTATCTTGTCTTTAACATACTTTTATTTCAATGCATAAATCTTAGATAAATATGCTTAGAAATACACTTCAATATATGGAAGACTTGAATAGATTTTTGAACTTTGCATTTGTTAATAGCGGTGTGAGGGGGAAGATAATATGTCCATCTCAGAAATGCAACAGTATGAGCACTTGATTCTTAATCCTTTTCCAATTGGACACAAAATGTGGCTTCTATATGGAGAGAGAATAAGAGTAAATGTTACAAATGAAAGACGTGTAATGCCATAAGAAGATAATAAAAGAATTATTGATAATAATTCGATATGTGACATAGTTAAAGATGCATTTGGGTATCATCAACATAGCAATGACACGGTGAATGATAAGAAAATGGGTGTATAGTCAAGGCACACTATGAAAAATGGGTTCAAACATAATAATGTCATATTTCATTAACAATTATATTATCTACTTTCTACATCATAATCATAATTTGCATACACATTTATAAGTTCAAAAGTATATATAAAGACATTAATAACAACCCTACTATTAAATAGACATTAATAACAATATTTAACATTGACTAATATACATAATATATACAATGTGTGTATTCTTTGCATGCCAGTAAATAATTTGAGCTGATAATATATATATTGCATGCATTTTGTTTGGGTATGTTTTGTTTTGTTTTGAGCTGATAATATAATAGTTTTGTTTTGCACTGCTAATACATATATTGTATATATATCTTGCATTGTGTTTGGCTGTTGTGTGTCCAGTGATAATATATTGCATGCGATTTGTTATATATTGCATGTATTCTCTTTTGCCGTTGCCTACTCATAATATCTATATCTTATAATATCTATATTTTATAATATTTATATTTTGCATGTGTTTTGTTTGGCTATGTACTCTGTGTCCAAATCTTTCAACTTAATCGATAATGGATACAGTCACAAAGTCCAAATATCAAGTGGTATAACACATTTGCATGTTTATCTATTTACTGTATTTGAGCAAGATTCAAAATATTCAATCAAGATATTTCAATTTAATTTTTAATGAATATTCACATATTTTAAATTGCTAGTTATGTTTTGACAAAGATCAAGATAACTTGTTTGAAATATCTTGATAAAGCAAGTGTAATTCCATTTATGAAAACAATATTTATAATATCTTTATTATACATCTTAAATATTAGAAATAAGCTGTTGAATTAATTTTTTATATAAATTAATTGAAATAGTATATTATTTCCTTAAAATTAGTCAAACCAAATGACTTGTTTATTTCTTAAAAAGTAATTCAACATTATGATAATATATAGTTAATTATGACACACATATTTATATAAGATATTTATTTATTTAAAAGAATATATGATTTATTATATATAATTTTTTTATCAACAAAAGAATATATTCAATCAAAAGTATAAAGAGATCTTTCAATCCATTTAATATAATTATGCTAGAAGCCATCTTTAGAAGCTATGTACAATCAATGTACTATTTTGAGTGAACATCCCAAATTAGAAAGCTAAATACCATTTTATTTAAACAACATAACACTCCTAAATACACTGCATCCTAAAACAACAACAAATATAAATAAGAACTAGATTAACTGAAGTTCAATACAACTTTTGATTAGGAGGTAATTGAACCACTCAATTCTGTGAGTGACATGGTAGTTCAAAGATTAGATGAAGTTGTCACTTAATAAAACCATTCTTTTTTCCACTAATTAAGACTTTTTTTTCACCAACTTCTTCGTATGATATATTATTATCATTATAAATTATTTGAGATTGTGTTTATTTAGAATTTTTTTTAGACGTTTAGGTTATATAATTATAGAGTCTAAAGCGATATAGTACAAGTGTTACGCTGAAGATTAATTAAATATATGTATTTACAATTAATTGTAGATATAGGTTATCGGCAAGAAGATTTGTCTCATTAGATATGACATTTGACTTTTGTTTTTTATAAAAAGTTTATTTAGAAAATCTAAATAAATTGACTATTATGTGTATTCTATCCACATTTTTTTTAACGTGATGTATTAACATCATCTAACTACTTATATATTTTGAATGTGTGTTGATATAATGTAGATGTTAGTCAGATTTAAATACGTCTCAAAGAAATAATGAATATTTTGTTCAAGAAAAAAAACTAAACCAATATGCTTAAGATCATGGTTTCTATTTAAGTAAATTCTTAACTATCAATATGAACTTTTATTTGAGTTGATAAATGTCATTTGAATTATTTTAAATGTAAAAGTTAATAAAAACTATTTAATAATTTATTGTAAAAGAAAATAAAATGATAGGTAAAATAAAAAAAGGTTTATTATTTAAGATAGGATTTGAACATAGAGTTGTTGACTAGTAAAAAAACCGTGAATCTTGAATATCAAAAGCAAACTAAATAAAATTCATAAACCAAAATTTGTTTGATGGTGATACATATAATTGGGAATCTGTTTTGAAGTCATTGGTTGTGGTGGCAAATAACTCAGATTACTCTTGTGACTGAGAGAATAAAGTCTGAGATGAGCGTTGTAAAGGTGTTCATGTGGCTAGCATTTATATGTACTACTGTTACATTCATATTAACGTCGTCATCATTCTACCTGTCTACTTTAACGACTCTTAGAGACAAGCCAATGTCATTGTGGAGCTTAACGTGATGAGAACCATTAACGAGTCAACCGCTGTTGCTATTGCCTATAGGTTATATAAGAAAGGTTCGAGGAGTGGCGAGAAGACTATGCTTATCTTTAAGTTCAGAGGTGAAACTTTCAATGTGTGAAAGACATTTTCAAAGTAAAGGCCATCGCTAGGGATCTTTTCAACATACTGGGGGGTGCAATTAGAAGTGGATATCCTAAATTGATATTGCAGAGTATATTAAGGGATGCAATTAGAAGTGGATATCCTAAATTGATTATTGTAGAGTATACTGAACAGGAAGCTGTAGCAACTTTTAAGGTGAACATACTTAGAGGATCATTAAAGATTGCACTGTTTAAGGCCTGGCGTTTGGTGAACACAAAATGATATTGCAATCTCGACTGGAGGTATTCTTCTTTTAACAACAAAAAATAAATGGAATTAAGAGGCACATTTTAGGGGTGCACCAACCCTTATACACTTAGCAAAACCAGGGGCATCTCGTGATACAACGTAATGAAAACAATACAAGGTACAACCATCCTAATATATCCCAACAGTAGATATAAGGATATCTACCATTGAACATTTACGCCCCTGCAATATAATAATAAAGAGCTAAATATCATTAATGTATGGCTTGCCCCTACAATAATTATACACTCCGTCTGAATCCTTTACTGCACATATCTGCAGGGTTTAGTCGAGTCACACAAGATTAATTAATGACTGGAGGTATGGTAATAAGAGAAGAGGTTGGTTTTACTTTCGACAAAACTGGGAAAGATGGTCTACTGGGAGTGGCGGCAGAAGTGTATGGTACGGGATTACCGTACGCATCGAAAAATTAGCCCCAACAGGGTGAAGTTTGGGGATGCAAGTTGTCCCTAACGATAAGCGCTTTCAAGACTGGTATCTATATTTGCTATATCGACTATTCCGATTGCTGAAGAAAGAGAAGGAGATACCAAGGTCAGGGTCAGGTTCAAAAATGTTCCGCAAGCAACACATCTTTGCAAGCAAGTCCGCTGTTAAAAGCTATATCAATACATATTTTCCTGGCATCAATCATGAAGTCTTTTTATCTTCTTTCTCCTAGAGGATTCTTACTTTATTAGCTTACTGCAATCCCGTCCCTATTACTACTATACCTATTCGACAGATAACACACGAAGCATGCGACTCCAACTGCGGAGACTTTGTGGTGTGTAAAGAAAATATTGAAGGATGCCCTAGTCTTATGTTAGAAAAAGTGGACAATTATTCACAAGTCATGTCGTATGATGTTTAATGTTCTAAACGTATTGTTTTGCTGGGTGTATTCTTTGTGTTAGAAGAATGCAACAACAAACATGACAAAACAATTATTAAGAACAACAAACATCACAGGAAGGAACAACAACAAACACAAGACTAGAGCACTCTTCATTATTTTCTTTACACACCACAAAGTTCTCGTAGTTAGAGTCACATGGTTCATGTGTTATCTATCGAATAGATATGATAACAATAGGGACAATATTGCCGCAAACTAATAAAGTGGGAATCCTCTAAGAGAAAGAAGATAAAAAGTCTTCATGATCGGTGCCAGGAAAATATGTATTGATGTAGCTTTTAACAGCGGACTTGCTTGCGAAGATATGTTGCTTGTGAAACATTTTTGAATCTGACCCTGACCTTGGTATCTAATTCTCTTCCTTCAACAACCAGAATAGTCGATCTAGAAAATACAGATACTAGTCCTGAAAGTGCTTATCGTTAGGGAAAACTCTCCGTCTAGTTCTCCATCCCCAATCATCACCCCGTTGCGGCTAATTTTCCAGTGCGTATGGTAATCCTGTACCATACACTTCTGCCGCATCAGCCGACAAACACATATGCACTTTGTCCCTTAGGTACAACGGTCGCACCCCAAACCAACCCCAAAGGACTATGATCGATAAAGTCCTCTTTGGAATCTTGTATATTCCTCTTGGACTTGGGGAGCCCGTATACTACCTCGATATCTAACTGCCTACTTAGCAGTTTGCAAATATGCCGACCGACCAACAATACTCAACGGAAGTTGTTCGTTACTTCAGAGCAACTCCATGATTTCCCCTCTTAAAGACCATAACTCAACTGTCCGTCACGTAGTGCAAAGTCTTAAGCTTAATCAAAGTTAAAGCTAGCTAATACGTGATTATAAAGACAGTGAAAGCACATTAACACTTGGGCCTCAAGCCCATGGAGAAGGCCCAACATCAAGTCTATGAAGAGAAACACATACTAAAGGTAAAAGGTAATGTTGTTCTGATCCCGAAGCTATATATACATCTTGAATCATTAACTAACTTGACCATCGTACTTATAAAAACCCAATTCAAAAATAATAATAACTTTTAGATTAAAAAAAGAAAGAAATTCAATCTAAAATACAAAATACACTATCAAACTTTTTCTTTTATTTTCATGAAATTCTTTTTAATCTTTTCACAAAGGTTATTTTGGACATTTTCACAATGTCCACAATGATATTATGGATCTGCAGGAAGAATGCATCTATTTTCATTCCTTAGCTTGACGGTGTCCCAAATATAAAATTACTTTATGCACCTATTTTTCACATAAAAGAATAAAAATGTCTAATGTTCTAAACTCTACAAAAATTATCTATTTAAAACTCTATCCAATTCTCTCATCACATAATATTATTTTTTCAGAGTTGTTACCAACATTTTAAGACTTCAATATTTTTAATACTAAAACTGTGGTGTGCATTTTTTTTCATTAAGGTCGATTTTTTCTCTGTGGAGGAAGTAAATATAGTGTGGGTGGGTTGGTTGGCTAAGGGCACTGATTTATTATTTCTTTTCATTGAATTACTGGACATGGGAAGAGTAAAGTTTGTATCATTATCATTTGAAATAATTGAAGTATGTATTTTTATTTATAAAATATCATATTTAGGTTTAGGTTAATAGTTATTTTTCACTTTATTATATTTTCATAATTGAATAAAATTGTGGTTTTATGTAATAATTCTTTTTATTCTTAATATATTTGGTGGTTCGTCTTCTCTTCTCACAAAGTCCAGCTCTGCTGACTAATATTACGTATATATTTTTTTTCTCATATACCTTCTAATGACAGATACTTTTTTTCTTCGCGCATCTCGTTTATTCAATTTATGTGAATGTCAATGTATGAAATAAAAGAAAGTTATATAAAACATTTTTATAAATGTGAAAAAATACCTTTGTTTTTCTTTCGAATATTTTTAAATAATTTGTCTTGATCTCATGCATTGTGTTACACTTATAAAAATATAATACAATGAATCTAAATGATACAAAATTTAGAAAAATGAGACGAAACAAAAATAATAAGTTTTTTTTAACAAAGTAACCTAAAAAAGAAGTGAATAGAGAAAATACCTCATTTTTTATGAGAGAATTCAAACTCAATGAAAATAGAAAAGAAAAAAAAAAAAGTCCAAGAAGAAAACAGACTTACCAAGTTACTCAATGAAATTATTTATCGAATATTTTGTGCTATGGAATATTATTTATCGAATATTAAGGTTAATTGTTCGATCATGTATTCTAAATGAGTGATGGAGATATTTTTTATTTTCCTTGTCCATGTTACATAATAAATATTATTATTATAATAATAATTATTTTAATTATAATTATAACTGCAATTATTACAATAATAATAATACTAATTATTATTATTAGAAGTATTATTATTATTATTATTATTTATTATTATTATGATTTGTATTATTATTACTTTTATCTTTTATCTTATTAATATTATTATTATTATCATTATACTAATAATAAATATATTATTATTATTATTATTATGATCGTCGTTGTTTATGGATTTATCTGTACTATAACAAATATATTGACATATTTAATCTGTTGATAAATTATCAATTAAGTAATCAATATATTTATAGATAATTTGACAGTTATTTTTTTATCAATAATTATTAACAAATTGATATGTTATTAAATTCAACCTTACAAAAGTCTGAGGGTCTAAATAAAATAAAATGGGTCTAAATAAACTATTATTTTTTAAGAAGAAAGAGATCAAACAACAAATAATACATTTTTTCTTTTTATCAAAATTATGTGAGAAGAAGTAAGATGTGATCTTATAAAATAGGTGTCTGGGAAGGAGGAAAGCAAAGAGAGAAGAAAGTTTTGAAAACTGAGGAGAGCAGATATCTCACTTTGAAAAATCTTTGAAATCAACCAAAAAGGAAAATGAAAAAGAGTGATAGAGCAAAGGTAGAAGATGACCTTGGCAAGTTATCTAAAAAGATTATTTATACTTTCTACTCTAAATACAAAATTTATGGTTTAAGTAAATATACTAAGTAAGTCATGGGTGTATATTTTTGTTGTTTAACTTGCATGATTGATCATTTGAAGATTTTTTACATTTCTTATAGAGTCTTCTACCAATTTCAAACTTAACTTGGAATGTTATAACAACATTACTGATGTTCATTTGGTAGACTCCATCTGATCGTGTTATATTGAAATAAATTCAATATAACCATAGTTCTTACCATCCTGTAAAAATATAAATATAAAATAAATTAAAAAATTAAAAGTAAGTATTTAACAATTATACAGTATTATAGAGTTACATATAAAGATGTATCTTTACTGTCATTAATATTATATTATTTTTTTAGTAGGTAACGTAAATTATCTAAACTCCACCATACAAAAGTGTAAGTGTTTTTATAAATATGTAACTAATGCAAGTATTTTTACTTTTAATATGACATGTAATCAATGTTATATATATATATATATATATATGTATATATATATATATATATGTATATATATACATATATATATATATATATATATATATATATATATATATATATATATATATATATATATATATATAAAAGATAAATTTATATAATATATATTGTGATGGCAAGGGGTGCCCGCATAGGAGCTATACCTGCTAGCATTAATTTTATATAAGCAGATATTCATTCATGTTTAAAATAAAATTATGAAAAATTATTATTATTTAAGTATAAACTGTAATAAATAATTAATTTTAAAATATAATTCAAATAAAATTACAATATAAAATATTAGTACAAAAATATTTTTTAAAATAATTCAAATAAAATGCATTTCAAAGTATAAATTTAAATAAACTAATGTTTTTTTAAATAATTTTAATTTCATAAATCTAAATAAAAATTATAAGCCTATAAAATTAAATTGTGAACAATTTTTAAATGATTAATGTTTTTTCACTAATAATTTCATTTTAGTTATTTGGTTCTAGAAAAATTTAAATAAAAATCATTAATAATAGATATGAAATATTTACGAAATGAATATTATAATATCTATATTTATTTTATAAATAAGTGAATACTTAAAATCATCATTCACATTTCTTGTAATTAAAAATACTCGTTTATATACAATTAAGCAATTAACATTCTTACATTGATGATTGTATGAACTTTTCTTACTAACAGACAATAATCCCATCAATGAGGATTTGTTTCTTTAGTCCTTTCTGAGGGTTTTAGTTTTAATATTTTCACAACAATGACATTGAAAACAGCTAACGGACATGCATTGGTTTAGGATGAGATGGAGAAAAAAACTACATGATCCATATTTTTAAAAGTTACATCACAGAAAATAGTTCTCTTGTTTTAATTTAAGACTTTTGTTTTTCCTAAAGGTCTGGAGCTGAAGTTTTGTTTCCAAGAGAGAAGAAAAAGAAGTGTGATATTTATATTTATATGTACGTCCAAGGATATGCAAGTGGCATTTATTTGAGTTGATTGGACTTGGGAAGGGAAATTGTGAAGTGCGTAGAATTTGTTGCATTGGTGGGTCGTGGCTCATCACTCATAGTGGCTTAGGACAAGTCATTTATCCATGGACATGGGGAAAACAACATCCACGTTCTTCACTTTTACTACACACACATGCATCTGCTCAATTTTCATTATCTTATAACATTCATATCCTTCCCTTCCCCTACTTTGCTGTTTTAGGTCCACCTAAATTCTTGTTCTCGCTTTCGTAGCCTCTTCAAGCGTTTATTCTACAACCGCAGGCCATTTCTTAATCATTTTAGCCATTTTGGTAATTCCAGATGCAGGGATTGTATTAAACGCCACAATTTTGGAAATTTAACTAATGCCTTCACCCCATGTGCTCATCAGTTAATTCACTTTCGAACCCTGTCTTCGTACTCAAATATATCAACAATATATTGTAAATGGGATCCAAACTTCAACGAAAAATAACATTAAAGAAAATTGATGAGGGAATAATTTTTTATCACCACTTTATAAATATTTCAAATTGACATTTGGGCAGCAGCAGGAAAAAGAGATAGATATATGGCACCTAAAAATAGCATCTGAAGACTTCCGTGATAATGACGTACGTTGACCAGAACCCTTCGTGTCCTTAAGACTTCTGTGATAAACTCAATTTGTCCTTAAAAATTTTACAATACCTTTGAAATTAAAAATTTGACAATGCCCGTTCATGCTTGAATCATTTAGCAATTTCTTTTTTATAAGTAAAGCAGAACATGTCCACGTGCTTGTATTTTATTTTACTGATTGATCACTCCTTAACAAACAATCAAAGTTATCTTCCTAATCACACACTTTGACCGATTTTGGCAACATAAACAAAGAAAAAATTTCATATGCAACAATATAAAATATTTAGATAAGTATCTTTACATATTTATACCCCATATCCATCTTAGTACTAACCTTCCCTCGTACTCTTTCCCGCCCTCACTACTCTTTTCTGTCCTAAATACTCTTTTCAGTCTTAAGTTACTAAAACATATTTAATTTATTTAATACCTTAAAAAATTATACTAACTCTTATTTTGGTGCTTTGTAACTTATTTTTAGATTATATATTTATTATTTTTATTTCCTCTTATATTTATTTGACATTTAACTAATTATTATGTGATACTCTCATTTAATATTTATATAATTATTATTTTTTTTATATTTTATATTGAAGAAAAGAAAATGTTTCTTAGAAAGATGAGACAAAAAATTTATACTTATTGAATATAGGAATGATAATGAAAATAAATTTTATTTTAGGGTTTAAGATTTAAATGTTGGAGAAAGATGAGACAAAAAAATTCATAATTATTAAAAATAGGGATGAAAATAAGATAAATTTTTAATTTAGGAATAGAGATAAGATACTCAAATTTACATCATTACTATTTATTCATATGATGATAAGTTTTTTTTTTTTTGAAAAAAAAAACACTATAAGTGATTTCACCCTACTTAGATTAAGATTAAAAGATTGACTCAAAAATTATTTCAATTAATTATAAAATGTCATATCTTAGGATTAATTATATATTAGGCCGATCGTAATTAAGCATATTTATGAGTTTTGCTAACGAATATCAAAGACTGAGGATGAAGGAGCAATCAAATTAAATTCTTTTTTATATATAAATAATTTACTTACTTAACGTTTGTATCTGTTTTAAGTATTTCTATTCTTATAAATATTAGTTCAGTTCCTTCTTAATTTTTCTTATAAAGAAAGTTTTGTTCATGCAAACATATAATTGAGGGCCAACAATTTTTCGCCCATAGTAGCTGTAAGTTTGTGTGTTTTCGGATTTTTATGAGTAGACTATATTAAAATTTTACTACGGATTCTTATAGGGGCAGGTGACATTTTTTTGACTTATGTTTGCACAATATAAATATTTCTTAAAAAAGAAAAAAAAAAGATACAAAAATTAATTCTCTATATCTTAAAATTTGATTATGTAGTTAAAAAGTAATAATTTGTAAAAAAGTAAATGGTTTTTTGTACAAATTATTTTACGTATTTCAATTTATAAAAAAGTCATTTTCTTAAATTCTATAGGTTAATTTGTCCAAGGAGGACATAAGGAGACAACCTCATAAACGAAACTTTTAACTGAAAAAAAAAATGTAAAATAATTTTCAAACATAGTTTGCACCCTGTGACATTGCACTACCATTATTGCAGAGCAACGACGTATTTAGAACTGGTTGATAGCAGTAATTTGATGTGGGTTTAGAAATGTTACATTATTCCAACGACTTCTTTTTTAGTTGCCTTTTCTCTCCCGAACATACACTGTGAAACATTATTTAAAGAGAAACATGGACGAACCTTTCTATGTCGCAACCCTGCTTTTGACATTTTTATGACAGGAATAACAGTATCTTTTGAAAGTAATTTTCAGAAGCCTCCTCCAAATTATATTATTTGCATTGTATATTTTCTCTTCCCCTCACAGTGTTTCATTTATCAAAATAGAAAAAATAAAAATCAGACACTAGTCTTCAAAGCAAGGTACCCACCATTCGTTATCTTTCCCTTACTCATTATAAAAAGGTTGTACGAATAATTAAGTAGGTAAACTCTACCTTTCACCTCAAAATCAATTTTTAGGCCCACTCCTTCCCACTTGGAAGTTGGAAATTAACCGAACAAGCAGAAAGAAAAAATAAATAAAGCTATGGTTTATTATAGAAAATTAACATTAATTATGTTTACACAAAGTGTAGGATCCATGAGCTTAGTTACATCACCAACTCTTGCCCTTTTGGTTTATTATGGCATCATGATATTCTTAGGTCATGTTTAGTTTATAGTTTGGTACATAAAACTAAGAAATGTTGACGGTATTGGCAGAATGTTGCATGGATGGTCTCTATTTGCAGGTGCTTAGGAATTGTAGGCATCACACCATGGTGACACCACTAAGGGCCAATGCAATCCTTGTCAATATTTCCGTCCTGGCGACGCTATAGCATTGGTGAGGACAAGGCACTCCCATGTTTTTTTGCTTGCTCTATGGCAAATTGTTTAACCTTTTTCCAAAGCATCCAACTCACCTTCTGCTCATAACTTGAATTGTAATTCCATTTAGCTCTGAAATGGAAAGGGGCTGGAGAAATAACCCAATTTCTCAAGGGTCAAACTCGTTATGTTTTCACAACAAAAAAATCTTGCCCATATCTGCCATGAGGACCACAAGTTGAGGGTAAGTGGTACCACATGCCTCTTGCTTCAGCCATCCAAATGCTAGAGTTAACACACATGTGTCACCACTGGGCATATGTAGACCTCTCAATTATTGGTTATGCATGGTTTTCAATGTGAACCAATTATGCAAAAGAATGGGTGTGGTGGAGTGGAATGCATTTCAAAAAGAATTTTGTGAAATTAGAGCCTTGATGCCTGATAACAAGTCTCTGATTAAGGGCCTGTTTGGGAGGAAGGGGAAAGAGTGGAGAAAGGGAAGACAAGGGAAGAAGAGGCCCCCCTTATAATTGTTTGGAAAACTCTCTCTTTTTTTCTTTTTTTTTTTTTTCTCTTTTTCTTTCTTTTTT
>Ga0209700_107638_pt1 | contig 14918 bp, 12 predicted proteins | sample SiratroredBW_FD_187528 | JGI IMG/M metagenome (GOLD analysis project Ga0209700, IMG submission 187528) | Root nodule microbial communities of legume samples collected from California, USA - Siratro red BW (SPAdes) (version 2) | ecosystem: Host-associated > Plants > Roots > Nodule | place: USA...
TTTTTTTTTTTTTTACGTTCTCATAACATTCAATGAAATACTTTTTGGATCTCTTCTAACAAGTTTTAAAATATTAAACACATTATTTTTACTCATTATTCTTACTAGCACATGAGTTACTTAAGCGTTATTAATGCATGGACCACTTTCATATGCAAAAGTATACATTTTTACTTTCATATATATAGATAATTTATCAATCATATTCTTTAAACATACAAATAATTATTTTACTGATTAAATGCAAAAATTAACTCATTTTATCTAGAGGTAACATGCCTATTAGCAAAATATTTATTTGACACTCTCTAAAATCTAATTAAACTTTAAGTAAATCACCGAAATGTTGAGACGTGTACCAGTAACATTTCTCCTTTACAAGCCATAAAAAAGGATACTAAGTAAGAAATATTCATTTGTTTAATAGGGAAAAAATTATCTCAATATCTCTCTTGCTCAAGTCTCAAGTCATAGTTTGAGTAATTTGATTCATCATATTTGTGTTTGAGTGACATTGACCAATACATATAATGATGACTCACCGCTTAAGTGACACTTAAGCAGTATCAATTCATAAACACATACTTTTATCTTTAACAAGTTTATATACCATTCATTAAAGTCTACAATAACTTTTAATGATAACACAATTATATAATTACCTGTGTAATAATACTTCAACATACACACTTTTAACAACAACCATACAATTTATTGAATAGATAATAAAATTAACTTTTCTCAAACCATAAAGTGCTTCATAGGTATAAAACTCAATATTCCAATAATTCTCAAATAGATAGTTAAAAATCTAACTATTACATTGATCAAAGATTCCAATTAAATTATGATATTTAGCTCTCAATTATCTCTTAGGATTATATTCTCCAATAAAAATAAATAACCTTCCCAGCTTCTAATCTCAGAAAGAATTTAAAAAAAAAATCAAAATTTTATGTAAATAAAATTTCTAATTAACTTTCAACTTCTTTATCATTAATTTTTTTTTATCTGGAGATTTCAAATCTTATAAACTTACCTATATACAATAACAACTTTCACTATAAAATAAACAACAAGATTTAAAATTTATGAAATATAAATAATTTTAGAATAAAATATTAAAACATCACTATTTAATAAAAACATATTAGTCACATAGATAATTAGCATATTAAGCATATTCAATAATAATATCTTATTTTTAATAATATTTTAAAATTTGAGTATTAATGAGAGGAGAACTACGTTTTCCAATAAAAAGTAACTACATAAACATACTTTAATTACTATCTTTTACTTATATTATTAAAATAATAATATATGCATAATCTTAAAAAGCCAAACAATATTTGACAAGTATATTATAATAATATAAATTTATTATTAATGACTTAAATAAAATTATCAGTCAGTCATTTATATAACTAAAATTTTCCACATATGATTACTTTTGTAAATAATATCAAATAAAAATATTTCATTATATATTACTATATTAAAACAAACTGCAAATGGATATCACATTAATGAATTATATATCAGTATAGATTATATAATGATATAAATATAATAAATAAGAGTCAAATAAAATAACAAAAATAATATATATATATATATAATTTAAATTAATGAATATTAAATATTAATTTATTAAAATGAAATAATATAAGATAAAATGTAAACACACGCACAAGCATTTTTCTGAAAATGTTCTTCAATACATTAAATAAGGTAAGAAAAAACTATTTGTACATTTTTCTAGCCATGCTATTATTATGTACTTTGTGCAGTAATTCAAATTTCAATTGCAAGACATTTTCTTTCATAATATATTTTGTTAATGTTTCTTTCTTTATTTTTTTTTAATTTCACTAAAAAATCTCACTTTTTCATAGAAGAAGTTGTACAATTTTTAACAAAAAGAGAGAATAAGTTGCATAAAAATATCAAATTAAAAATTTTCTAATAGTTAATAATAACAATAACCACAACAAATTTGTTTTACTAAAAATAATTTCGATTAGTTAAAAACTTCAGGAGCAAATTTTGATCAGTTATAGTGCTCTGTGAATGTGACAAACTATCATATGTTTTGTGGTTTACAACTTTGTTTTACTAAAAAACTATTTGTGGTATATAAAATGGTTATGTCTTTTAATTAAAAGTATCAAGATTTACATATTTTTATAACTTTTATATTACTTTATAAAAAATTTAAATAAAAATAAACACATTGAATATTCAAAAATATATAAAAAAGAAAAACCTATTCAATATTATTGACCATGCAAAAGAAGTGGGGAAAAAATATGGCCTAATTATATTTGAATCTATATACATGCATATCTCGTGTTATTTGGAAAGAAAAAATAAACTGAATACAGCAGACGAGGTTGTAACAAGAAAATTACAGGAACTAGAAAGAATTAAGATCTCAGATTGAAAAGGGAAAAGAAAAAGGAAAAGATGGATGAAGTGCAGTTTGCACTTTACTTGGTTTGAGAGTGGATGACAGAATATCACCTATATTTTTCTCTCACACCAAGCTGCACAGGGCCATAATAAGACAAGTGACTAAACTTTTGCCACTAATTCATCTTCACTTTCCTTCAAACCCTCACTTTACAATCCAACTCAGATGAACTAGCTGGAACATCCACTGCAGGAGAACAATTGAAGAATCCATAAGGCTGCAACCACCTCAACACCACGCCAAATTAAGACAAAAAGAAAATCAATTTAACGTCACAAAATAAATCAATAAACAAGAGCCATCAAAGTTGCCTAATAAGCCAGACACTAAATTTTAAATTCATCATTCTAAAAAAACAGGTTAATTGTTATCATGATCTTAAGACATGGTAATCATACCCAATGTTAGGAAAATGCTTGACAAAACATCCAAAGTTCTAATTATGTTTGTTGTTGATGATCTCTTAGATTTAAGGATTTAGTTAGGAAATTTTAGGTGTTTTTATCATCTCACTTTATTTCATGGCTTATTTCTAAAATCATTTGGTTAGTGGGTAATTTTTTTTAAGCCTTTTAAATTAAAAGATTTCTGATATTAAATAATAAAATTAGTCTTTCTTATTTAATATATTATATTTTTTTTCTTTTATGAAATTCTTTTTTTGTTTTCTTATAATCTCTAACAATTGATATCATAAAGTTTTTTTCTTATCAAACCTGTAAAATGGACTCTGAAGCCAGTTTCTTTCAAGGAGTTTTCAATAGAAAGAATTATGATCTTTAGACTGTGAAAATGAAGACTTACACAAAGATTTTAAATATCTATATAAAAAGATTATGAAATTCTTTCACCAGTAGACAATTCTACCTTAACTCAAATCAAGAATCATAAGAAGAGAAAGAACGGAACAATTAAAACAAAATCATGCCTTTTTGCTAGAGTTTCTAAAATCATCTTTACTAAGATTATGACACTCAAATCAACCAAAAAAATAGGATTATCTAAAGTGGAAATATATTGGAGATGAAAGAATTTGAAGCATGTTAGTGCTAAATTTAATGAGAGAGTTTGAATGTTAAAAGATGAAAGACTCTGAGACAATTAAGGAATATTTAGACAAATTATTGAGTATTGCCAACAAAATAAGGCTGTTGGACAGGGATTTTGCAGATTCCAGACTTGTTGAGAAAATTTTGATAACAGTGCCTATGAAGTATCTATGGCTTCATTAGATAATATAAAGGATCTGTCTAAGATCACTCTGACATAAGTGTTACATGCCTTGCAGACCCAAGAACAACCAAAATGGATGAGGGAAGATTATGTTATTGAAGGTGTTCTTCTGGCCAAGAGTTAACAAGCTGAAAACTATAAGAGGAATAATCCAACTAACAATTAAATTAGTGCAAATAAACAAAGAAAAGGATGAAAAGAAAAATTATCCACCTTGTCAGCATTGTGGCAAAATGGATTACCCTCCATTTAGATGTTGGAAGAGTTAATGCTATATTCATCAAGTGTAATCAAATGGGACATGAAACAGTCATATGCAAAAGCAAAAATCAGCAGCAAGAAGAAGAAGCTAAGGTTGTTAATCAAGAAGAGAAAGAGAAAGATCAACTCTTTATGACCACGTGTTCTGTAAGTAGCACAGATAGTGAGAACTGGTTAATTGACAGTGGTTGGTTATATCAATCATATGACAAATGACAAGGAGCTTTTCAAAGATTTAAAGCTGACAAATATTACACTAGTCAGAGTAAGAAATGGTAATTATATTTCATTTAAAAGCAAGGGAACTATTGGAATAGCTAACTGCTCAGGTACAAAATTTATCTTGACATCCTTTTTGTATCCGAAATTCAAAAAAAATTATTAAGTGTTGGAAAATTGATTGAAAGAGGTTTCAAAGTTACTTTTTTAAAGACAACTTTTGCTTCGTTAGAGATGCAGCGGGTCATAATTTTTTTAAATTAAAAATGAAAGAAAAAAGTTTTGCTCTAAATCTGCTGGAGGAGGAGCAAGTTTCTTTTCTAAGGAAAACATCACATAAGTTAGGCATATGAGGCTCAGGGGCTGTTGCAAATGAAGTCCAAGAACATGGTGGTTGACTTTCACATATCAACCTACAAATATTGTCTATTTGAAAAGTAAAAAGGGAAGATTTTTACGAAGTTAACAGATAGAGCCATGTGTAAGCTGTAATTAGTCCATATAGATATATCTGAACCTAAAAAAACTTCTTCATTAGCGGGTAATCCATATTATGTTGCCTTTATCGATGATTTCACAAGAATGTGTTAGATTTTTTTTCCTAAAATATAAGTCAGAAGTGGCTGATGCATTTTGAAAGTTCAAAAAATTGGTGGAGAATCAAAGTGACAACCAAATTCAAACTCTAAAATCAGACAATGGCAATGAGTACATCTAAAAAACCTTCAATTTATTTTGTGAGGGGACTAACATAGAGCATCAATTAACCATTCCCTGTACTCTACAATAGAATGGGGTGAGTGAAAGAAGAAACAAATACATCTTAAAAATGACTATATGTATGTCGCATGAGAAGAATCTACCTAAGAAGTTTTTGGCAAAAGCAACTCATAAACACAAAAGTAGTCAAGGATCATACGTCATATGACACTTGGTATGATTACAAACCTTCTCTAAATTTTCTCAAAATTGTGTTTCACTCATGTCCCACAAATAAAGTGTAACAAGTTTGATAAAAGAGCATCACCAAACATTTTTATAGGTTATAATGATTGGAAAGGCACAGTTATGCACAGTTACACAGCGGAATAATTACTCAAAAATATGTTTGAGAAATAAAACCTTTCCCACTTAAAAGAACCAAGAGAAGCTTAATCTACGGCAATCCAAAATTCAGAGAGTCCAAAAACAAATAATATGCAAGCAAGAAGAACACACCAAACTTTTATCGTGGAAACCCCTAATGCGAGGGACAAAAACCACGAGACCTAGTCCAGAAAAATCTCCATTATAATATCAAAGAGTACAGAGTACAGAAAAGCACTTCTGAAAAGTAATCTTAGTTCTACTCACACATAAATAGTGAAAAATGCTCAATAGAGGAATAGAGCGTATTCAAACAGTGAGAGAAATAAAATTCTAAAAATACCAGATTGATGTCGATGGTGAAAGAAGCAAGATGATGAAATTTCACCAAAAAACAGAGCACAAATGAGTACTCAAACAGCTGCTCAAAATAACCAAGAACTCTATCAGGCAAAGGCCGGTACGATCTGTTTCTGCTCTCTTTTCTTGTGTGGAGTGTAAGACTTGCTGAGTCACTTTAGGATATTCCCTTAAAACCTGTTGGGCTGCCTCAATATATTATTATTTTAAAATATAATCTTGTTGGGCCTAACTTGAGGAGGACCCACACAACATATAACACTGTCAGTAAGGTCTATTAAATTTTTCAGCCACAAACTAGAAGCATAGTCATTATAGAGATAACTACTTCGTAGAAGAGGAAGAGTGAAACTGGTATGAGATAGAGAAGAATGATCAAATTATGGCAAACCTATAGTTTAAGCTCTGTACTTCAAGAATCCAGATAAGAAGAGGATTGACAAAATGAATTGGTAGATGATGCTCCTGTAAGAGGTACTAGATCATTGTTAATGATAGTTATGATCTTTTGTTGACAGAAAATAATTTATGGCTGGTTCAAGAATTCAAACAAGAAATGGTGATGATTTTTGAGATGACAATCTTGAATTAGTGAGCTTCTTTCTTGGAATGAAAATTAAGCATACTAAGTATCAAATATTCATTTGTCGAAAAAATATGTCAAGGAGATTTTGACAAAGTTTAAGTTTGAAAAATACAAGAAAACAAACACTCCTATGAATCAAAAGAAAAAGATGTGCAAGCAAGATGGAGCTAATAAAATTAATGAGAGATATTTCAGAAGTTTGATTGGTTGTTTGATGTATCTTACTGCAACACACCCTGATATTTTAAATGTTGTAAGCATTTTCTCCAATTTTATGCATTGTGCACGAATTGCATCTCAAAGTTGCCAAGGGAATGATTGGATATGTCAAAGGTACAAATTATTTTGGTGTTAAATTCACAATAAGCAAATAATTTGAGCTGGTTGGTTTCTCTAATAGTAGCTAGGGAGATTCTATTAATGATATGAGAAGTACTTCAGGCTATTGTTTTATTCTTGGATTAGTGTTTTCATATAGAGCTCAAAGAAATAAGAAATTATGGCATAATCCACTATTAAAGTAGAATTCATTATAACAACAATTACTGTCAATCAAGTCGTGTGGTTGAAGAAGATTTTAATGAATTTGAATCTATAATATAAAAAAAAAACATCAAGATTTTTGTTGACAACCGAGTTGCTATTACTATTTTCCATTTCCCATAATCTCCTGTTTCATGGAAAAATTAAAAGTTTCAATATTAAGAGCCATCAACTCGAAAGCTTGGACCTTCAAGCTGAACAATTTGCAAGGGTTTTATATCACTTCTATCAGATCCACCTCTTGTTTCACCATGTGTATAGTTCCTCAAGGGATCAACCGGAGGCAGAGGAACAAATTCACGGTCTTCAAATTCAATCACCACCCTATTTTGCATATCAACAAGCACATAGATGCCCTCAACTGGGCGTGCATAGCCATTTTCCATAGGACAGTCACTTTCGGACCGACAAAATATAAGTGGCTTACAAAGTCTACGATTAGGAGCATCAGCTTCACTGTAATAACCAACACACCTGCAGCAGAATTATGAAGAACAAAGTTTAAATAGAGAAAAAGCATAACAAAAGAACAGCAACTTATTCAGACAAAGATATATGAACAATGGACATGTAACTAAAATTACCAGGCATCAACCATTACGAGGTCCATGTCTTCAATGCCCCTTTTCTCAATAGCCTCTCTAAATGGAGGAAAGTCCTTAACGACAGCTTCACACTCTGCACACTCCATAGCATCCTGAAGATGGATAGAATAGACAATTACAGAACTGCAAATTCCACAATTTATGACATAAAAGACAGCAAGTAATTAAATTGGTTTCAAATACTGAAACAAGTGAACAATGTTAAGAAATGAAGTCAGAAGACATGAGAACGAAAGAACATACAATTGGAGGCTGAACATCTGGAACAACCTGTGATGAAATTACTTTTCCTCGGTGATGACCTCCTCGAGTTACTGTATGTACATGCGATAATTCAACAATCCATATACTAGTTTCATTTGTCTTCTTATTGTAAACAACAAGTCTTGCGCGTCTTTCCGGAAGTTTACTTGAAATTATTGTCCCTTCTTTAGTTCTTGGAAGTAGTGACGGTTGGAATGGAGGAAAGAAATAGGCATCTGCCAGTGCAACATGTTTATTTGGTTCCAACAAAACTACTTCAATAAAGCGCATACTGTCTCTGAGCTATAACATATAGACAGTTGAGGGAAAAAAAAATCATTAGGGACAACTGCTTCAGAACACAGAGGCTCAATTTTAACTATCTGCATATATAAAACAAAAATAAGAATATATGTTTTAATCAAGAATGTCATAGTGTGGTTAACCTCAGGAGTGACTCCTGCTTCCCTCACAGTTGCCACTGCCACAGAGATTTCGGCAGCTGATAAAGGATCCAAAGGGTGGCTTGATTGGACCCCAGCCGTTGTAGTAATTCCTGTTTAACGGTGCAATTGGTTTAAGACAACACGCAGACAAAAACAAGTGAATGTGATAAGCAGAACAAGATTCAGGAATCCGGAACTTAAAATCAATTCAATACATCAGTGATCTAACTGTCAAAACAGATAAGATCAATTGCTTCATCCAATTTTCTATGTCTTGAGGTAAATTAGCATCATATAAACAATTTCGATAAGAAGCAATTAGCAAAAAGCAAAAGTTTCTGCTTTTATTTTTAACTAATTAAAATAATTGGGAAGCATAAACGAAGTCGAGCATAGAGCACAAAGAGAGAAGGATAAAAAAAATTGTCACTACCATTGCCTTTGTAAAAGTGCTATGGAAACAAAGAAGTTGTAAATCAATAAAATTTAATGAAATGTATTACATTATTCAGTCTACAAATTTTGAATATTTGTGAAAAAATATTGGAAGACATCTTAAACACAATCAAACATCCATGAAATTCAAGTAAAAAATTAATGTCACTTTAACATAAAATCTTAAAATAATATATTTATGAGAATTTGCTTTTTACTCGACTATATTTGTTGAAGGACTTAAACTTAGAGTTACATTTCTAATAATATTTTTCTCAAACCAGAAGAGGCCTGAGAAACTCAATGATACTGTGTACATTGTTTTTATCAAACAAAATGCTTACTTAGTTAGATTCATATATGCACACACACATCTACAGATGCTAAGTGCATATGATAAAATAAAGTTATTTTATGTGAATTATGTCCCCTAGTTTTCTCTTGACCTTATCTTTATTCATTATTGCAAGACTGTACGACAAATTTTAGAAGAAAAAAAAAACAGTAAGTTTAATTTATTCAATAAACTATGTATAATATATTCAAACATTAATAAATTAATCAAATAGCAATTTTATTTTGTGTTATTATAATAACTCTAGTTAAAATTATAATTCACTTATAATTATAATCCAAATATAGAAGTTAGAAATTTAAACCAAATTTAATTCAATTGAATAGAAATGATGAAATAAATTATGTACATGTATGTCATTTTTATGTCATGTTAACATACATGTCAACTTTTTATTTTAAAACTATTTCTTAATGATTTTTTATATCATTTTTTTAATATATATAAACATATAAATGCAACTAAAAAGTGAATATATATTATCATTACTTCTATTAAACTCAATAAAAATAAAATAAAATAATAAATGTTATTTAAGAAATTATGTAAATGATAGCTGAACAATAAAGGAGGTAGGAGATAGGGTGCAGAGACACTTAGAAAGTTTGTCTTAAACCATGTTGAAAGAGTGTGTAATAACTCACTTATTGAACCATATTGCACACAAAATGAACTGGCTTTATGACCCACACTAGCAGAGTATATATATATATATATATATATATATATATATATATATATATATATATATATATCATTGAAGTTGTTCTAATTTCAAATTTTTGGAAATAATTAAGGTTATCATCTTGAGAGGATATCTAGAATTTACATGATAATTTGAATTCTTAAAAATGAGAGACTATTTTGATATATTGAAACGGTGAGTTGGAAGACTAACAAATCAAAGTTCCAACATGAGATTCAGTTACATTATTTCTTGTATTTCAATATTGATTGTTGTTCTCAATAAAAGAGTGCCCATGACTTCTTCCAAATCTAAAGATTGTGGGTTACGTGGGAAAAGAAGGATAGTAAGAATGAGAGAATAGTATGTAATAACTTTTTGCATGAGTGCATAAGCATAGCCGCTAAGATAAGAAGATGGTATACCTTTAAGATGAAGGGCGTCCGTGGAAGGTTGAGAGATGGTGGCGGCGGCAAGAACCGAAGGAGGAGGCGGCGCCTTTTGCAGAGTTGTTGCCATATATAAAAGATAGGTTAAGATGTGGAAGAGTAAGAAATAGTGAAGCTGAAAACTACATGTGCATGGTAATGGATGGTATAAAGTTTATTAAAGAGGAAGAGGTTATCTTATAAGATAAGTGGGAGTTGATAGGATGGACATTTTCAAACAATTAGTTTCACGAACTGACATTAAATAACTAATAGAGAAGGCCTACGTAGGATGCTAAAATCTTTATTAATTAATTGATTTAGTTTCATTTTTGTGGGAAGCTTTGTTTCAAGATTAGTTTCATTTTGGTGTGAATATTTGTTTTAAGATTAGTTTTTCTAGTTAATCCAAAGAATTTATACCGGTTTTGTAAGAAAAGTAATAAACTTATCATACATAATAATTTGTAATGAGAGTATATTGGAAACAATCACCCTTAGCTTAAAAGGATATTGATATGATATTTGACACTCTAGAGGTTATTTTAAAAAGTTAATTCTAATAATTTACTTTGTTTCAATAATACATTGAAGATTATTTAAGATATATTATATATGTTGGAGTGAAATTTTTGAGGAAAACCAGAGAAGATTTTTTATTTTAAGTTATGATATTAAAGCAAATAAAAGTATTAAGGTGGTGTTTGACTAGCTGTTTTTATTGTTCTAAAAGAGATACTCAAATCAACCAAAAGTTTAAAAAAAAAATCAAATTAAAACTTTTTTCTAAAAAAATAATAATTTTTGAAGTTCTTGGCTTTTAATAATTTTTCTATGTTAAATCTCAAGATTCAAGGATACAATAAAAGTAACTTCAAAAGTAATTTTTAAGCTTATAAAATTATACAGTTACCAAAAAACTGTAAATTTTAAGTCCCATTGTAAAATTCAATTTTAAAAAATAACATTTTTAAGTTCTAAAAATAATATAAATTTCTACTCCTAAATATTATATATATATACACACACATATAATCATAAACTTTAAAAAATAATATAAATCAATACTAATTATTACTGCAAAAATAGCAAAATTTACTAGTATTGTATTTTTTTTTGCTGTCACTTAATATCTCTAAAAAAATTAACAGTAATTTGTATGGTTAAACAAAGATCTACCTAAGCTAACTGAGTTGGGAATGAATCTGAGTAATGATGACATATATCTATAGCTGATAGATAAAAGGAAAGAATACCCTACTCATAAAGTTCTTCTGTATTGACTTTAAAATTGTAAATAAATAATAAAAAATGATAAAATGTGAAGTCCTTAGCATTAGTTGTGTTTCCACTAAGGTTACTTTGTTATACAGCTGGACATGATGTTTGTGCAATAAAATAACATCAAATTGCCTTTTGTTTATCCTAAATTCCAAAGAAAGTGTTATCTTTCAAAGGGAGAGTGACCTGCATAAACATGAATGTCCATGGCCTCCTAAATTTTGTTTATATATGTATTTACTACATAAATACCAAATCCATTTTCATGACCTTCTTCAAGTGAAATAATGTCTTTGATATTCAAGAAACAACCGAATGTTGAAGGGGGAGGTCAAATACAAAACTTGAATTTCATTAGGAAAAACATGTAATTTGTAATTATTTTTAAATATGTGTTCTTTAAAATGATAACAAATACACAGTTAAGCAGAAAAAAAAATTAAATATTGGTATTAAAATTAAAATTTATACATGTGAATTGTCAATTTTACATGTTACTAAAGGATTTCATAAATCTATATAATTTATTTCTTATAATGATTATATTATAATTACGATATAAAATGGGCATAGGCACTTTTATCTATGAAAATCTTCACAGAAAAATCTGTCAGTACAAGAAATAACTGTTCAGTATTTGTAAGTTACCTACAGAAACTTTTCATCAGTAATTTATATAATTAATAAATGTAATCGATTACTGATTTTCAAGGACCATTATCAACGGTCTTATCTTTGGGTTGAGAGATTTTTAAATATAGTTATTTTAAATTTTAGTATTTTTTTCAAATAAATAAAATGAAATGAAACCAAATTGAATATAAAAGACTAGCTCAAAGGACAAGTACTCTGGGTTTTGAGACGAGGGACTTTATGAGGTCCCTTTATTCAAGTCATTGGTGTAACGCTTGAGAAAAAAAAAACTCATTTAAATAGATTCAAAAATTAATATAGATTAATTTGTCAAATTCTCACTGTACATCCTCCCTCAAAATGAGAAAGGAAAAAAATTCAAATATCTGACAGTAAAACACCTTAGTCAATTAACATTACCTCTTTTTTTTATAAGTATGCATCACTTCAATAATAAAAATGATATGTTTCACCTTGTTGAGCATTTAATCAAAGACATCATATTTTTCTATAAAAATAAATTATGTGTACAACAATATTTTATTTTATAGACTCAAACATTAATATATTTTATAAAGGATGTTAATAGTTAAAAAGTTTCTTGTGAATACAAAAACTAAGATATGTCGAGAAATATTAAAAAAATTAATAAAAGAGATTACTGTAGTTTATTTTTTTTTTAAAAATCCTCTTTATTCACGTACAATATTTGTATATAGATATATTCCGGAGATAATTAATTATGTTGTATTTGTAAGTATAATAAATTGATATTATGTTGACAGGTTTCATTTTCTAAAGGCAACGTGATTCTCTTTGTTAATAATAATTCCATTATTATAAGGTTTTTTTCCCCGGAATTAACTGTAATATAAATTATCGTTTTTAATAAAAATTGAATTAGTAACGGCACAATTTGTCTTTTTAAATAGTAATCAATTTATTTATTATACAAATTAGTTTAAGTACTGTTAAAAAGGTAATTTACATCAATTAATTCAAATACAATTAAGAGTTACAAATTATTTTAAACTACAAAATTAATTTTTATCTCATTTAACGTCTTAGTACATGTATTATAATTATTTTCATTACTGTAACTGAAAATAGTAAATTATATCATAACAATTTCATTTCATATAATATGTAACATTTTAAGAATAAAAGTAAGGTATATATAAAATTAACTACGAAACAAAAATATGATTTCGTTGTATAGTGTAGTTTAAAAGTATATTTCTTCCTAAGGTAATGAAAATTCGTTTAAATGGTATATTTGAAAAAAGAAACAGAAAAACTTATAAGAAAGGTATGACAGTGAACTTGGTAAAGCAGGAGTGGAAATAACTAACCTAGAACAACTAGAATAGACCAAACAAAAATTAAACAAATACAAGTAAAAAAACTAAAGGCTTACTTGGACAGCACCTTAATGTTAAAGAATTTTCTAATTTTTTCCATAATGAGATTTTTCCTTTATAAATTAATTTTATATTTTATTCTTAATAATATTTTAAAGTTTTAATACAGAATTTAGATAGAAATATATGGATGTAAAAAATTAAAAAAATAATGAAACTATAAATTAAAAAAAGTTGAAAGATACTCCAATAAATTTAATTGAGTTTCAAATTCTTTATAAATTTAAGAATTTTCAGTAAATATAAAAAGGCAAGTAAGTAAAATGTCTGACAAGATAATAACTACGTGATTTAGTTAATAGATACATTAGATAATATAAATTAAAAATTTAAAAAATTTAAAAAATAAAAAATAAAAAATTTAATAAAAACTTAATTAAAAATACTCAAATTTATAAAAGTTTAATATTCAGTTAAACTTAAAAATAATATGATTGAATATAATTGTTTGCATATTCTAAATATAACTAAGTTGAAAATTTTTCTAACACTTCATTTTATAATTAAATTTATTTATTACTAAATAATAATATAATATTTAATTATCATTTTTCATATAGTAAACAAAAAATAAAAAATAAAACACATATTTTTATTGATAAAAGAATTATAAGACGGCGTGATAAAAAAAAATAGGACACACATGCAATATAATTTGTGCTCGTACTTATAATAGGTCGAAACAAACTTATTTAGGAAATTTCTTCTTAAATTAAAATTAATTAATATATAAATTAACTTGTAAAATTTGTCTAATAACTTTTGAGATTTTTATTTTTAGTTTATACATCTTTTTATATGTTTCTGCACTTCAACACTAATATTGTGATGTGTGAGCTACCAATATGGATGCATTATAAAGCAAAAGAATAGAGAGGGACCAATCCTAAAAGACAATGGTTTGCAATTTTTATCCAACCAGAGGATTCCAATACATAAAAATAATACCTCTAAAGTATCAACTTTTGTTAGCTTCAATAAGTACAACCCAAGCATTATAAGCATGCCTTGTACTCAACCCACTCTGCTTTTTAAATTCTTATGCTGTTCCACAATTTCGTTACCAAATTTCTTTTATTTTTATGTCTTTCATTTCCCGCAAAAAGTCCATCTCAACTCGTCTGTTCGTTCATTCATTCATAATATTCAAATTTACGCTTATATAAAAGAATCAAAAAAAAAAAAATATATATATATATATATATATATATATATATATATATATATATATATATATATATATATAATTTTTTTAATAGTGTTTCTCATCAATATATTTATGTCATTCCTGTTACACATTTATCATATCATATATAATTAATAATATATAAAACATCACATCATAATTATTACAATTAATTACAATTTGATTAAACTCATCTCATTTGGGTGATATTATTTTTTAAAATAATTCATTGGTTAAATGGTCTTTTACCCTTTAGACAAGATAATTCTATATATCAAAATTAGGTTATTTATTTTTCTCATTAAAATGCTTTTTTTTTTTTTACGTTCTCATAACATTCAATGAAATACTTTTTGGATCTCTTCTAACAAGTTTTAAAATATTAAACACATTATTTTTACTCATTATTCTTACTAGCACATGAGTTACTTAAGCG
>Ga0209700_107641_pt1 | contig 14908 bp, 8 predicted proteins | sample SiratroredBW_FD_187528 | JGI IMG/M metagenome (GOLD analysis project Ga0209700, IMG submission 187528) | Root nodule microbial communities of legume samples collected from California, USA - Siratro red BW (SPAdes) (version 2) | ecosystem: Host-associated > Plants > Roots > Nodule | place: USA...
TATCTATTTCTATTGTTGTGTTATTTAGGTTGCTTTCAATAAATGTAAAAATGGAAAAAACAATAAAGAAAAAACGAATTAAAAAAATAATAATAAAATGTTTCAGCCACATTACCTCCAATATTCTCCATTTATTCCTCATATTCATTTATTTTCGAATTTGATTATATGTATGGGAGGTTATGATGCCATAACAACAATAATGGTACAATTCTACCCATTTTTCAGTCTGTGTTCGTCCTTGGGATTTAACAGTCAGTTGGTGTCATAAGTGGGGATAATTAGGAATTAATAGATTTGAATCTGAATTAAAAGAGAATAATCAATTGGCAGTTCACAAATTATAATTAAGTGGGAATAATTAGGAATAAAGGGATTTAAAATTTGAATTAAGAGTGGGCTGACTAGAATTAGTATAAATATGCATAGTGAGCAAGTGGATAGACGCGAAAAAAACACGAGAAATACTAGAGATACTAAAAAGGATCCTGAATATTAGTGAGTAGATTGTTTAAAGGTGAGAGTTCAGAGAAGAAGGGAATGTGCTTTTAGAGGATCTTCAACTGGTATGCTCTATTTACTTTGTGTTATAAACTTATCACATACATGTGGTTGCTCTGCTTAATGGTTATTATGATATCCTGAGGTTCATCCCTTGTCTCTTTGATTTTAAAAAAAATAAATAATAATAATAATAATAAAAAATTAAAAAACATTTTTCAATATTCGAGGAACGAATGAAATGCTTTCTAAAATTTAATAAATTAATAGTTCTTGAAATAATATCAAAAATATAAATTTTCAAAACAAAAAAGGGAAAAAGTTTCAAAACAGCCCTAAAATAATAAAGATAAAACATCTTCAAAAATAATAAAAATGAGATAAATATAAAAACATGTCTTTTCGATAATAAATATAAAAACATTTTTTTTACGAAAATAAGGTAATAGAAACATGTTTTTCGAAAATAAAATATAAAGACAATTTAAAAATAAAATAAAAGAATTTTTTTTTTCATATGAAAAATAGTTATTTTTTTTTCGAAAATAATGAATAAAAAATTAAAAAGGATGTGTTTTTTCAAAGTATAAAAACAATTTCTTTAAGATAATAAAAATCAGTTCCTTTCTCAAATTAAAATAAAAATAGTTTTTTAATAAACATTTTTAAATATAAAAAAAAAGTCTTGTCCAGAGTTTCCTTTAAATAAACAATTATCAAGAAAAAAAATAATAAAATAGAAAATAATTAAAAAAATTATATAAAATAAATTGCCAAAAATAAAAGAAAATATTCATAAGCTAAAAAATATCAAACGTCATCCAACAAATTTTTAAATTAGTGTTAGCACCAAGGCTACGCATGTGATTTGATGAAGTCAATATTGTGAGCACTAAGGCTTAGCATGTGAAGCTGATGAAGACTGCCTCATGAAGAATCTGTTGGAACCAACCTGGACCAGAATTGTTGAAGTAAAGACTTTGTGCCAACATGAAGATGGTTGGGTGATTATGTCTTGGTCCTTAGTTAGATTTGTGTGTTGGTGATTGGCTTAGTCCTTAAGCGCTAGTGGCATGGTTCATCACTTCTGAGGTGCTAAAAAGATTCACAAATATTTTTATTAAAACTATTTTTAATAAAAATAACCCAAACTGTGTTTGCTGGAAAAAGGTTTTTCAATCAATTGAATTTCTAACACAATCGATTGAATGCGACAGTTATTTTTGTTACAACTGAAATCTTTGACTGGGTCAACTAACGGTCAAATTCAATCGATTGAATGGTTTGTTCAATTAATTGAATTGTGACAGCTAAGCTATTTTTAAAACTGATTTGGGTATTTAAAGGAATGCACATTATCATTTTCAGTTAACAAAAACTTTCGAAAAGCCTTCCTTTAGATTTTCTAAGAGAGATATATTGCCTCTTTTGTGCGATCATCATTTTGAAAAAGCTTTTCAAATCAAGAAACCTCCAAGAACGTGAATCTTTAAAGCATCCTTGAAGTGAGGTTCTTGCGACTTTGGTTATGGACCAAAGCTAAGTCTTCTACACCTGATCTTCATTCTTTGTAATCTGTTTTGTGTAGAAGTACTCTGTGATCTTTTCTGATTGTTTGCTGTTTTCAAATACTAGGTTTATAATTGAGTTGGTGCAGTGGGTTTCTGCACTGGTCTCACATCTGCTGAGGGGTTCAGTAGAGGGTGAGTGCTGCGGGGAGCAGTGTTGCTTGCGGACTGCAAGTGTTGTGGTGCAGTGGGTTTCTGCACTGGTTACACACTAGCTGAGGGGTTCAGTGAGGTGTGGGTTTACTGCTGGAAGCAGTTTGTAACTTGTTGGGAGCAAGGGTTGTAAACTGATCTTGTGATCTGTTTAGTGAAAATCTTTGCTAGTTTGCAAAGGACTGGACGTAGCCCTTATGGAAGGGTGAACCAGGATAAAAATTATGTGTTCTTGCTTTTCTCCCTACTCTTCTTGATTTCCTTTATTCAACTGTTGCGACCATTTAAATTGACTGAATTAAAATCTGATCATATAGTTGATTATATTCTGAACATCTGTTTTCATATGTCTGAATCAACTGTGTTTCTGGATTGTTTTTAATCTACTGGATTGTGTTTAATCATATTGAATCTGGGTTAAAATATTTCTAGACTGAAACTGTTTTTCTGGGTTTATATTCAATAATTTCCGTTGTGCACAATTAATTGATTGTTTACTGGACAGTCCAGATTTACACGAGTTAATTCATTGAATTAAGAATTTTCATTCTCTACTTCAAGAACAAATCAGATTTGCGAAAAGTTTTTGAAAGTTCAATTCACCCCCCTCTTGAACTCGGTCTAAACCTTATTTTACAATTAGAACTACGTAAATCCTGATTTTCTATCATGGATAGAGATACGTAGGACTAAGGTCAATCCTTGTCAGGCCAAAAAAGAAATAAAAAATATATATTTATTTGTTTTATTTTTGCTTCTTATTTTATTTACATAATTATTATTATTTGTATTATGTTTATTAACATGTTTTCTTTTTCTTATTCATATATTTGTTTTGTTTTTTTATATTTGTTTGTTTTATTATATATTTTATTTGTCTTTATTCGTATTATTATTGTTATTATTTAAGAAAAATGACATTTTGTAAAACCACACTTATTTCTATTCATTTGATTAAAGGTACCGTCTTAGGATAGGCGTTGTGAGGTGCTAATACATTTCCCATACATAACTGACTCCCCGAATCTTTGAATCTGGTTCATAGACATTTTTAGTTTTAGTTTTTTTATGGTTTTCCATAATAAACTATGGTGGCGACTCCAATCTCTATTTAAATATTTTTTAAAATAAATTTTTTTGATCGCCCCGTCGTGATCCCGGTTGCGACACTTTTCCATCAAAAAGCACATAAAACCCCAAACTTTACACGAAAATCACATAAAAGACCATACTTTACTTCAACCACCAACGAAAAACCAAATAAAGCTATTTTCTTTTCCTTGAAACCCCCATAAAAAAACAACCTTTACTCCACAAACCCTAAACCCCATACGAAAATCATACAAGACACATTTAAACGATGAAAAACAATTCCTTTTGCATGAAAACCTCATAAAAGAGTCACCTTTAGCAACTTTTGATGGAAAACGAAAGAAAATCTACCATGGAGAAGATGAGAGCAGAGACGAAGCCAAGTGGAAGACTTGAGCAGGGAGACGAAGCTAGTGCAGAGAGAGCGAGAGCAAAGTCGAGTGCGCAAAGAGAGTGATAGAGATCGTGAGATCGAGAGAAAGTGAGCGACTGAGAGGGTGAGAGACAGAGTGAGAGTGAAAAAGTGAGAGGGCGGGATTTTGAAAATGAAAATTAGGGCTTCAGATTTCAACCATTGCTCCTTCCAAATTTGTCCCTGCTACGTAGGATACTTTGACACAATTACCCCAGTGTCAAGTGGGGGTAATAAACCAACAGTGTCAAAGTATGATTACTCATAACAAAACATGACATGACATCCATTTGACATTGATGAGGTGGTAAAAATATTAATTTTTTAAGTTAGCGTATAAAGAGTTGAAACTGAGAAGCCCAAAAGCCATTTTGCCCCTCTCTACCTCTCTCATTCTCTCACTCTCTGGCTTGTGCTCTCTCGCTCTCGAAGTCCCTCTGCTCTTTCTCTCTCTCTTCGCTTTTGCGCTCTCTCGCTCTCAAGCTCTCTCTTCGTCCACCTCAACAGTTTGAGAGCAAAAGGTTGGTTTTTTATGTTATATATGTGGGAAAAACGTGTAAAGGTTGGTCTTTTAAGTGATTTTTCATGGAAAAGGATGTTTGTTTTTTTGTTTGTCGTTTGATTTTCATGTAAAGTTTATGTTTTTATGTGCCTTTTGATAGGAAAGGAAGTCTTTTTTGTTGTTTTGTTGTTCGTCATTGCTAGAATATAAAAGGTTTTTGCGTTTAGGGTTTGATTTCCATTGGTGGTTGAAGCAAAGTTTGGTCTTTTATATGATTTACACTGTTCTTCTTGGTTGTGGATGGAAAAGGAATGGTTTTTGTAAGGGTTTTAGGTTTGTAATGTTTGAATCTGTTTGTTTTGGCAAATGATGAGCACATGTGTGTTGAGTCGTCAAAACATGAACTAAGGTGTCCCCTCGTTAAAGAATGGGTAACCACACGTGTTTTGTCAAACAAAAAGTGGTTCCGAGCTTATAAAAAATCAGTGGTTACCCATGTTGTAATGAGGGGACACCTCATTACAAGCTTTGGCGACTAAGGAACAAAACACAACAACAGTATCCACAATGAACTATGAAACACAAACGGTTCATGTTACATACAAATTTACACATTTGCATGAATCTGGTGTTGTATTTTGTGTTACATCCATCAAATGGTTCGTGTTATATTTTGCTGACATGGTCTTTACAGATGCATACTGTTCAATCTGGTGGATTTGTGTCACTCCTCACATCGCTATGAAACACACAAGAGTCATCTTCTGCAACTGGTTACTCAAGCCTTAACAAGGGTACACCTCAATAGATGTTTTGGCAACTAAATGCATTAAGACCATTTTAGCATTTTAAGTTCTTATGTCCTTCAGTTACAATCCTGTGAATTGCTTCCATGACCCTTTTATGTACCAAAATATGCTAAATTGACACACATGTGTGCATAAATAAAATTTGTCAACTTACAAAACATCAGGGGTTACCCATGTTTTAACGAGGGGACACCTCAGTTCACGTTATGGTGACTAAATGCAGTACGACCAATTTGTCATTTTAAGTTCTTATGTCCTTTAGTTACAACTATGTGAATTGCTTGGATGACCTTTTATGTACTAAAATATGATAAATTGACACACATGTTTGCATAAATAACGTATGTCAACTTACAAAATATCATGGGTTACCCATGTTTTAACGAGAGGACACATCAGTTCATGTTTTGGAAACTAAATGCAGTACGACCAATTTGGCATGTTAGGTTCTTATGTCCTTCAGTTATAACTTTGTGAATTGCTTGGATGACCCTTTTATGTACTAAAATATGATAAATTAACACATATGTGTGCATAAATAACATATGTCAACTTACAAAACATCATGGGTTACCCATGTTTTAACAAGGCGACACCTCAGTTAATGTTTTGGTGACTAAATGTATTACGACCATTTTGGCATTTTAAGTTGATAAGAGCATTGTCCATTTGAGTGGTCACCTCTAATGATGTCACACTTCATAGTTTGGCCTTGATATGGAGAGGACTGCACAGTCTGTAGTTGCTGAGGCAATTTTGGTAATTGCTTTGTGATTGCCTCCATCTGCTGGGTCAAGATCTTATTCTAAGCTAAGAGTGCATCAAAGGTACTAAGATCAAGCATTCCCTTCTTTTGAACAACTTGCCTGTGATGTTGGGCCTGATAGTCTGTAGAAGCCAGAGCATCAATGATTCTTGTTGCTTGCTCTACATCCACATTCATCATGTTACCTCTAGCTGTTGTATCCAATATCATTTTGGTGTCAGGCTTCAGACCATTGTGAAATATAGTCAGTTGTGTTATGTCTTCCAGGCCATGGTTTGGGCATCTTCTTAGCATCACCTTGAAGTGTTCCCAAGCATCACAAAATGCTTCATCTAACCCTTGCCTGAATGTGGAAATGTCCTACTTGACCTTGATGAAACGAGATAGTTGGAAAAATCTATGCAGAAATTTTTCCTCTGCATCATTCCAGCTTGTCAGACTCTGATTGGGATGGGATTTCAACCATTCTTTTGCCTTACCTGCTAATGAAAAAGGAAACAAATGCAGGTAAGCATATTCAGTATTACCTTCTTCGAACCCCATAGTTCCAATAAGCTCATAAAATATTGCGAGATGAGCGTATGGATCTTCATTGTCCATTCCCGTGAACTGGTTAGCACTAATCAAATTGAGGAAAGCCGCCTTCATTTCTACACGATGAGTGGTGGCAGGCATTGCTATGCTAGAGAAATGTCTTGGCCCTTGTTGGATGGCATAGTTCCCCAGAGTTCTTCTAGGTGGAAGCGGTGGTGGAGCTCTTTCTCTTTCAGCCATATTCCCTTCTTGATTTACTTGAATATCTCTGTGAGGGCTGGCGGAAGGTTCTTCTCTTGTTTCTTGCTTTGGGTTAGCACAAAAGGGTTATCAAATAACTAAACAAAAAGAAAACAAAGAAAAAAATGAAAATATTCACAGTATTTAATGAGTTATGTTCTTAAATTCAAAAACAATGACTATTCCCCGACAACGGCGTCAAAAACTTGTTAAGACTTTATTTGGCAAGTGTACCGAGTCACGAGTAATATAGTGTATTAAGTAAAGATGTCGATTCCTCAAGAAGCAGTTCGATTTTAGAATTTCAGCGTCACTACTCAATAAGAAAATTCAGTTTTAATGGGAGGTTTGGTTTGACTAACAAGTTCTACGAACATGCAACTTAAAAACAAAGTTAATAAGCAATAAAAAATATTCTGAAATGATTGGAGAAACAAACTGGAATTGAACTCATCTAATCTTACTCATTCGTAACTTGAACAAATCGTGAAATATAACAACGGTAACTATTCAGTTTCGATGTACATACAAAAATCATCTAGATTGATTCCTCAAATATGAGATTCATAAGAAAACTTCCTAGATGCAGATTCCTCAACTATCTAATCGGTTATCCAGCATTAAAAGAAGATGTTTTGCATACAATATGTCGGAACCCTATTCCTAGAATCCCAAATTATTGTGTATTTTTCTCTAGGTCATAAACTCAATCACTTTCGAGTAGCTTTCAAAAATTAAAACCAAGATTCTATAGATAATATAAAATCAAGCATGAAGAATGAGAGGAAAACCCCGAATCTGAATAATACTGAATATTATAAATCACAATCTCAAGTACAAATGAATTTCGAAAAGATTACATTCAATCCCAAGATATGAAGATTTAGCTACCCATGGTAGCCATTACAAACCAATGAAAGGAAGATTGTAAGAGAAGAAGAGAATCATGATTCTAACCGTTTGCCTCCGTCCTCTAGGTCTTGATTCCTCCCAAAACCCTAAAAATCTCCTTTTAAACTTGATTTTGGGCCTAGGTTAAGTGACTTTTCTCTTGGGCATTTTTCTATTTTAAACTTTTTATTTCTTCTCTTCATGAATCTTCCAATCTATCATTTTCTTCATTCTTTTATACCTGAAATTTCACAATAATTGAGATTAAATGATTTCCTTCAACTTAGGACTCAAAACATAAATTTAAATCCAAAAACTCTAATATTGGGAGTAATTACTATTTTAAATAACACTTAAATCCACAAGTACTCAATATTTCTCATGTATAAAAACACTCAAAATTGGTACTTATCAACTCCCCCCAACCTAGAATCTTGCTTGTCCTCAAGCAAAGTAATTGGATTCACAAACACAAAATTTTCCATAACAAAAACAGTGGTTGCTCAAAAATCAAACCCATGGTTCAATCATCAGACAACATTCATTTTCAAAACAAGAATTCAATATAAGAGAGATCAGATATTCTAAGTCAAATTAAAGCAGGAAAAGGACACAATCAATCTACAAGAGAAACAACTCAAACAAAGACATGATAATCTAATTGAGGAATTTCTCTCTTAATATCTCATAGGGTAGTGTCTCTCTCAACTTCCACCGACTCTGAAGAAATCAAAGTTGCCTTTCATTTTTAGTCAAATCACAAACACAAAATCGACATGGATCTTAAGGTCTTTTAAAGGTTGTAATGAGGCTAGGCTATCAAGAACATTGGCTTTTCATATAACAAAATGCATACTTCAGACAAGGAGAACATATCTACAAATGAGACAAAATTTCCCTTAGAAAGAATTAATTTACCAACTCTTGATTTCATCCAACCATCATTTTTTTTCTTTTTGTAATTCCCTCTTTTGTTTATTTTTCTTTTTCTTTTTTATTTATTTATTTCAATTCTTTTTTTTTAAGTAGAACAAAAGAGTGAATTATCTAACCCATTTCTTTACATAACCAGCATCTCAAAGCTAAATCAACCCTTCCCATTATGAAAATTACACCTATGTTCTCCTTCCTCAAGCATGCTACAAGGATGGAAAATCAAATATCAATTGAAGGTTAGGGTGCAACAAAGAAAATTTTAGCTCAAAAGGTTTTCAAAAGAATTGGTTATCAACTATACTTGGTTGGCTTTTTGGCTCTGGGCTTAAATATCTAAATACAAAAATGCCTTAATCATCTCCAAGTTTTCATATGTGAAGTAAAATAACACAAAAAATCAGGCAACATCAACTTGATACATTACTCAGTGGAACTCTCAACTCTCAACTGTTTAAGGATTCACAACTCACTTGGCTAATTGGTTTTAATTCCTCAATTTTCATCAAGCCTTATTCTAGTCATAACCCTGTTCAATTTTCATGCATCAATGACCCACTCAACTTAACTCAAAAATTCTAATCCCCTCAAAATTTCCTAATAATAAGTTGATTGACTTAGAAAAATCATGAGTCTAATTTCTACTCAACCCATAGAATTAAGCTAAATACCACACATCAAAAATAAAAATAAAAATAACAAATAAAAGTAATAAAAGTAATAAAAATAAATACTAAATGGAAAATCAATCACAAGCATACTATAATATTTAATTAAAGAAAAGAGTGTTTTATCAAGAATCTCTCCTTATAATTCTATTAAAGTCGGTGTCAAATTCTGCATCCTGATATTCTTCTGCTAGAGTTGTGGATGTGCCTGCTCCACCTCTCCTATGAAAATTAGGCCTGTCCCTAGGCCATACGATATAAGAGCTGAATTGGTTAGTTAAGAGACATTAAGACCAAGGAATACTTACCACAAAAATTATGCAGTGGAAATTCAAGATTGAAAGAGATTGAGCAAATGTGGCTCACAAGGGTGAGGGCAAGAGGGGGGTAAGCCCTTTAGGATTCAACATTTTTTTCTTTTTTTTTTTGGCGAAAAATTTTGCCCAAGCAAGATCAGCCTCGCCCGGGCCAAAATACTCCAGTGGGCACCCCAAATTTTTGCTCAAGCAAGCCACTACTCCCCCGGACGAGCTTCACGTCGTCAAAATCCTCGCCCAGGCGAGACTAGTCTCGCTAGGACTAAAATACTCCAGTGGGCATCCTTAATTTTCGCTCAGGTGACTCTCAGCTCATCCAGGCGAAACCATTCCAGTAAGCACCTCCAATTTTCGCCCAAGCGAAACCAGATTCGCTCGGGTGAGAGTTGCAGTAAAACATTTTTTTCTTTTTCTCTCTACAAAATTCGCCCAGGCGACTCCCGACTCGCCTAAGCGAAAACATTCCTGTAACCACGATTATATTTCTAAATCTCACCACCAAGATAATGCTTCACCTTTGTCCATTTACAGTCCAACTCCTATGAGATTCAGGATCTTTTAACTTCACTGCTCAATGAGTCTTCTTTACTTTTGGACACTGTTCTTGGAAATTTTCCTCATCTTTCCAAACTTTTCACGACATTTCTGCACTTCTCTTTCTTCCCCTTTATCTATTTCATCAATGGTAAGAATTTTCATCAAAGTATCAAATGCATGGATCCTCTTTTCCTGTTCAGCACAAACTTCATATAATGCAACATTCTCCATTTTTCAGCCTGACAATTTCTTTTTTCAACTGTTTTAGATTTTTGGATTCAAGATCCACCATGCTTTAATTGGAGTAGGCAGAATAACTTTGAAAGGTAACTTTATTTCTTTGACTCTTTCTGCTATCCATTGAGAATAAGAAATATTTCTGTTTACATCCCATGATCTTGAATCTCTCTCCATGTCATTCCAAGCATTTCGAATCTGGTGCAAAATCTCAGAAGCAGAACCCTCATTATAATAAAACACAAGTGCAACTAAGACATTAGGTGTTAGAGCTCCCTTCAATGAGAATCCAAACTGTCTTTGAGCTAGAATAGGATTGTAGTTGATGCAACATTTTGTTCTAATTAGAGGCACATTGAGATACCTCCTACAATGATAGATAAACTGAGTTTGTTGTTGCCAAGATGGCTGCCACTGAATTTTCATTTGATCAAGACTAGCAAACAATTAAGACCAATCTTTTGCACTCGTTGCTTCAATCTTCATTCGCAACACTAGCTCAATAGGACATTTGATCCCATTTCTCTTTTCTCCTATACGAGCCATCAGCCAGACATAGAGAATGGGTACGTAACATGATAATTTCTTCACCCGTTTTTCATAGCACAAGTCTAAAGCTACATAATTGTTTGTCAATATAGCAGTAACTGGATTCTCCAATCTATTTCGAACAACAATAAACACATCCATAGCAGTCTGACTCACAAAATTCTCAAGGCTGGGAAATAACAATATGTCATACAAGGTCAATGCAAGAACATCAATAAAAGTTTCCCAGTTTCCCTCATCACCCAGCTGGCACAAATATGTTTCTAAGAATCCTTGAGAAAATCCCTTCACACCCTTCACGACAGTCATTCTGCTACTCAACTCCTTATGATATTTCATCATAATGCTTGACAAGGCAAACATAGAAGCATGATGCTCAAGATGTGCATATCAAACTTTCCCTTTCATGGGTAAATTTACAATCTGCTCATATTCTTCAATAGTCAGCATTAACTAGAAATTCTGAAAGGTGAAACATCTTAGAGGAGTATCATGATACTGAGTAAGAGCAGTGATGGTTGGCATAGGTACTTCTATTTCCAATAGACCTAATAGATTTCCATATCTATTTTTCAAAATTCCTTATTGAGCAACTCCCATCTTCTTTATCAATTCATACCCCCTCAAATTATTTTCTATCAATTTGATCTTTATTTTCTTCAAACTCCCACCTCTTGTTCTATCTCATTATCAAATCTGATGTTCAAATCCATGAATGATTCACACAATTTACCATTTACTGTTTAAAAATAAAATAACAACATTTTAGATTATAAATAACATGCATGCAAATGATGGTTTTAATGAATGACATTACAAGAGAAAATTAAATGCAAATTATTTTAAATTAAAAATGACACCTGTGTAAATAATCATGCAATCAAACATGCTTTTGAAAATCTAATTGAAATTTTCATTTCATTTTCACAAAAATTTTCTATGTTCATCAATATTTTTTTTAAAAAAAAAAGACCTCAAAAACAAACTTTCTTAGTTTCAAATTTCAAATTCAACAAGATCTTTATTTTGCTAAATAAAACAACTATGCAAAAAAAATGCATGTCATGCATGAAATGAAAACATTAATTAGATATTTTTCCACATTTCTCTTTTTCCAATAAATTGACCCACTCTTTATCTTTTTTTCCAAATTTTCACTTTTCCAATCATAACTTAATCAAAAATTTGGCAGACCTTCGGTGTGCAGAATGTCTCTCCTAGTGTCCCCTAAAAAAGTTTTATCTTATTTGACACTGGGTTCTAAGATTATTACATACTCCTCACAAAAAGGTATCTACTTAAATCCTAGGAGGTATAAAAGATCACTAGAGTTATGGCTCACTTTACCGTCTTATCCAAGGTAGTCGATAAACAACATACCAAAGACAAACAAATAAAGCAAATAAACTCTACCAGGAACAAATAAAGCAGACAAATAAAGTAAACAACATACCAAACAACATACCAAGGACAGACAAATCCACTTTTTTCTCGAACAACTCTCAAACCCAACCCTAAACATATATGAACCAATGTAAATAGGACAACTTCATACCTTAATAGATAACTTTCCCTACTCTCCACCCATCCCAAACATAACTCCATTAAAATTGTCCTACTCAATTTTAGTTGCCATCTAACAACATTAGCCAAACAAATGGAGTTTTCTAAATACAACATTTTTATTTATCAATTAACATCTTGTTCGTAAAAGATAAAAACTTCGTCAATTGTGACCCAAAGACACTTAAGTAATAATTGAAATTCTCAAAAAAGATAACAACATCCACCATGTACTTAAGAAAATAAACAAAGTTTAAATGAAAAAAACCCATGCAGCATCACCTTAGTTAAATTGTGAAATTTTCATTTACCATAAAAGTACACCTATAAACTTGTTAAAATAGTTTTTTCAATAATTTATGTTATTACTCTCACAAGAATAAAGATTTGGTGAAGCCAAACAAGACAAAACAAGCAAGACAAAGCAAGCAAGCAAGCAATTGAAGGAGATTTGGGATTTGGTCTTGTGTGAGTGAGTGAGAGGTTGATTAGCAAAGAACCTATGCATAATTGAGGAGAATTCCACCAGCATAATGGTCTAAGAGTGATTAAAAATTAATCAAAGTGAGCTAGCTAAAGTTTGGTGCAAACTGGTTTGAAATACACTGCACTGGACAAAAATAAATCGATTCCAGTTTTCATGAAATCGATTTATTCGTGACTGGCAGAACTTAAATAACTGATTTGTGAAAAACAGAATTGGGGGTTTTTCCTTTATAAAAACTGCAAGGATTCTAACGTGCACCAGAGTCTGAATTACAGAAATTGAGAGTCAATTCTTGAGATCACTGTGAGAAAAACACTTTGGGTAATTGAGAATTTCTTGATCAAAATCAATTGAGGCTTTTTTCTTGAAGAATCACTCTTGACCAATTCACTGTGCCATTGGAATTCTTCAAGACTATGCAAAGGCCTCTTCTGCTCGCCAATCAGGGAGTCTTTCTTAACCTTTCTTGATCCCTTTTGTATCAAGACATACGTTGATTGTTTATAATTCTGTAAAACACTTGAATGTTCGTACTGTTTTAGGCTATAGGATTTAGCCTTGTTTGTTTGCTGAATTGATTGGGGGACTACAGGGAGTAGTTGATCAATTCAGTGGGTTCTTGATTCTTACAGGGAGTAGGAATTGTGTGATTGATTGTAAATTGAACAATTGATTGATATAGTGGAACTTTCTTTGCTTGAGGGGCAAAGGAGACTGGACGTAGCCCTTGAGGAAGGGTGAACCAGTATAACTGACTTTGTTCTGCTTTTCTTGACCTTACTCTTTCAATTCTAAAATGTTCTTGCGCTGTTCATTGGAATTAATTGGTAATAGAATTGATTCTTGATAATCTGAAGAGTAATTTATTTAAATTGCTATATTACTCATTGGGTTTGGTCTTTGTGATTTGAATAAGGTATAACTTTGCCTTTACAAGGTTCTGTAACATCTCTGAAACTGAAAAGCAATTTGTTTTTGATATTATATTAAAACTTTAAAGTGTAATCTGTTTTGTGATTCTTCTGCAGAGATTGTGTCTTTGTTTTTGACTCCAAATCACAACTTATTTGTTCCAATTGAATTCTGAATAATTTGCAGAACTGCTATTATTGTAGTAATTGAATTTCAATATATGTTCTCAATCTTAGTGGCTGTCCAATCTGATCTTGATGGTAGCAATGCTAATTCTTCTTAATTTTTGAAATCCAAAATAAGTATTTCAGTACTGATTTGCAAAACTGTCTTTGGTGTATTAATGTGATACTATTGAAGTGATTGTGAATCTTTGGTATTGATCATCTTTATAATGTTTCTGCTAAACTGTTGTGTTTGATATAATTGCATTGGACTTGACATTCTTGGTTGATATTATTTTTGATATATCTCAGTTACATAAACTTGCAAATTGAGTATTAGTATTTCTCTTTGTATTCTATCTTGTGTGTAATTTGGTGTGATTGAATCTGTGTGATATATTACTTTGAAATTGTGTGATTTAATTTGCTTCATAATGTCTTTGCTGGATAATATTGTTTAAATTGGAAAAATCTTTTAAAGTTCAATTCACCTCCCCTTGAACTCAGCCAAATACATTTTCAATTTAAATAACAACCAAATGAGAGACATACTACTAAATCATATTTTATAAGACAAATCATATTTTATAAGATAAATTATGGGAAATCACAAAACACTAACCCAATGACATAATGTGAAATATAAAGCTGAAAGTGATACTTTATTAAATCAAAGACCATGGCATTATATACAGGAGATATAAATAAAATAACAAAAGCAAGCTACAAACTAGGAAATAAACTCCACTAAAACTAGAAACTAGGAAACAGACTTCACTACGTAACCGTAGATGACTTATTGAACTAAGAAAAGGTCAAATTCCAACATACCCTCCCTTAAGCTTAACTATCCTGAATTAAGCTTACTTCACACAAGTTAACAATTCCAAGTAATGCTCTCAGCTTCTCGAACTGTTCCAGTTTCAACGGTTTCGTGAAGATATCTGCAACTTGGTTTTTTGTTGCACAATATTCCAGTTTAACAGTTTTGCCATTCACCAGCTCTCTGAGATAATGAAACCGTACTTCAATATGCTTACTTTTCCCATGAAGGACTGGATGTTTGGACAAAG
>Ga0209700_107643_pt1 | contig 14906 bp, 5 predicted proteins | sample SiratroredBW_FD_187528 | JGI IMG/M metagenome (GOLD analysis project Ga0209700, IMG submission 187528) | Root nodule microbial communities of legume samples collected from California, USA - Siratro red BW (SPAdes) (version 2) | ecosystem: Host-associated > Plants > Roots > Nodule | place: USA...
GTCCTATATGCATGCATTTGTTCATAATATTTATGATTGATATATATTTACATGTCATATGTTTGTCTATAGTTTTTATGATTATTGAATATATTTGTATGTTATGTATGCTTGTATATTGCTAGAATATTGAACCCTAGGGTAGAAGACATGTTATATCTGCCTGGGAATTTTCTGGCTGTTTTGCAGGTGGGGGTATTTGGGGTGCATAATTCTCCCTTCACACACACACATATATTATTTGTACATATCATGAGAGCGGTCCTACACCCGGGCCTGAGAGATCTTAGAATTAGAAGGGGTTGTGTAGCAATACCAATGAGGATGTACTTCCCATTCTGGTTTTGTGAGAACCCCAACTAGAGTTTGTTTCCTTCATTTGTACGCTTGCACAAGTTGTCTATCAACTGTTGTGAGTAGTGTGATGAGGGGAGCCATAGCTCTAGTGACCTTATACCTGTAAGATTTAGGAGCTTACCTTGGTGAGGTTGCATCTAATGCCTTAGACCCTTGAATATCGAACCTGGTTTAGGGCACAAAGGGAGATTTATTGCGCGCTTTTATCCTCCACCTTTTTCTAAATAAATAAAAAAAATATATATATATATATAATAAAATAATAATAATGAGCATATTTTTGCATTAATTTCTATTTTCATACCATACATTTCATCATTTTCATCATGACATTTTGAAGATTTCAATTTAACATTTTTCATTGCATGCATGCATTTATTTTCTCACGAGATTTTAATTATTTTAAAGTATAGAATTGTGATTTAATTATTTTCTTTTAAGGTCAAAATTATAGAATTATGATTTAATTATTTTCTTGTAAGGTCAGAAATTATAAAAGTTGTGATTTTCGTGAAAAATGGAAATTAATAGAGATTCCGGAGTCACAATGAGTTCTGAAGATGATTTGAAAACAAAATTGCCAATCAAAGCAAAAGAAAATAACTTAGTTGGAGTTAGGGCATTGGCGCAAAAGCTCAAGGCGCTTCAGAGGAACTCCTTTAGAAAGAAATATGGGAACTTGCTGGGTTTGCTCGACTTAGAAATCCAGTCTTCACTGATCACCGCATTTTCACAGTATTACGATCCCCCTGTCAGAGCCTTTACATTTCAAGACTTCCAATTGGTGCCGACCATTGAAGAATTCGAGCAGATTTTGGATTTACCTATGGAGGGGAAGCTTCCGTACAAGTATGTTGATCATCACACCTCTATTCCAACTTTGTCTGGGATAATAAAGATTCATCCAAGAGAAATAGAGAGTGCTTTGGTATACAAGAAAGGCGTACGAGGGTTCAACTCAAAGTTTCTGGAAAGCCACCTACACCAGTTAGCTAACCAAGAGCATTGGGATACTTTCATGGATGTCTTAGCCCTCATGCTATATGGGCTCATGTTATTTCCTACTGTCGAAGACTTAGTTGATTATGCCGCGATTGACGCATTCGTGGCTAGTAGAACTCGAGGGGAAAACCCAGTCCCAGCCATCTTAGCCGACACCTACATAGCTCTTCAATTATGCTATGACATGGGGAAACGAAAACTGATGTGCTGTCTACCTATATTCTATGTCTGGTTCTTATCTCGCCTAGGGGAAAAGGGTATCCATGCTCAATGCCCTGTCGAAGAAGTAATGCAGCGTAAGTCTGAGTTTAGGAAAACGACGAATTGGGGAGAATTTCTCTCAAAACTGACTCAAGACAAAGTAAAATGGCATCCCTCTTGGCAGAAAAGAACGAGCATTATATATTATTGTGGGAACCACCCAAACGTGCCACTCATAGGCACTAAGGGTTGTGTTAACTACAATCCAATCTTAGCCCAAAGACAATTTGGGTATCCCATAAGAGGTTCGCCGACAGCTGCTGCGCTTACCACCTTGTTGGCTTACCATAAGCAAGGAGATGCTGCTGACACTCTTCGGCAAATTAGAAACGCATGGAAAAGAGTGATTCGCATGGAAAGGGATTCGAGAGCTTGGGGAATAGACAGAGACATTCCCTACCAGCAATGGGTCACGGATAGAGCAAAACAAGTTAAGCTACCTTTCCGAAGAGTCTCCACTCCGCCCAGAAATACAGAGTCTAGCCGAGATGTAGAGTCAGATGAAGTGAAGAAGCTCAAAAAGGAAGTGGCAAGGTTAAAGGAGAGGAATGCTGAGATGGCTAATGATCTACAGAGCTTAAGGCATGATTATGCAGATCTCAATAGATACAATGAAGAGAAGAAGAAAGCCTATGAAGGTCTGATCCAGCAGCAAAGGTCTGAAAGAGATTATACATACAGAATCAAGCAAGATCTGGCGGCAGCCAATAAGGAGTTGGCAATGAGAGTCGAAGAACGAAACATGGCCCTGTCAGCGGAACGCCAATGGAAAAACTTGTACGCAGACATAAAAAAGGATAAACAAGAGGCGATGGGAAAGCTGCAAGAGCTACAACTCCAAGTTAATAGTCTGGAGCGCCAAATGGAAGAAACTATAACTATATGTGGGGAAAAGATTGGTGAAGAGCGCATGCGGTTGATGGCAGCGGAAGAAAAACACCAAGCTGTGGTGACTAGCCTGAGTGATCATCTAGATCAGCAAGAGAAAAATGTGGCACATTGGAGGAAAAACTTTTCTCAGCTGGCCGCTCTAGCCAACGGAGCTATCGCTGACATACCTAAAATGTTACGAGATATTGATGCAGTAACATTTCGTGATCCACCGCAAGAAATCCAGAACTTCCTCGACCATTGCAAATGGCTAATAGAGCAAATGAAGATTTTTATTGCTCGAGCTAGGGATTGATGGCAGTTTTCTTTTGTATTTCGTTTTAAGACTTTCCTTTGAAAATGTACTAGTTTGAACTCTTTTAATTGAGACTCCGGATCTATGTCAATTTTCATTTAATTTCGATTACGCAACCTTATAATTTCCGACTAGTTACATTTTATTCCTATTTCGCTTTAATGAAATTCAAAAATATATATATACGCATATTTTGATTGTATTTATTATTTTGTTTTTGAAAAAATTTGTATTTTTGGTTTTTCAGTCGAACTATAACTTTTGAGCATACGCCATGGAGTTTAATACGGGATCTGAGAGAACTCGTGAAACGAAAAAGAAAATGAGAGTCAGGGTTATGGAAAATGATTTGGCTGATCTCAGAGAGTTGGGACAACAGCTAGGAGCGGCGCAAAGAGCCATATTTAAGAGTAGATACGGAAACCTGTTAGAATTAATGGAAATCCAGGTTCAAGTACATGCTATCACTGCCTTGGCTCAGTATTATGATCATCCATTGAGATGTTTCACCTTCTGTGACTTTCAATTGGTACCGACTGTCGAGGAGTATGCTCAAATTTTGGACATGCCTATAAATAAGGTGCCACCTTATCAGCATCTAGACGAACCTATCTCCATGACCACTCTTGCGGCGATTATGAGATTACCTGCGGAAGATTTAGAAGACCGAGATGTCTGGGAAGATCAGAGGGGATTTTCTTTGGGTTTTCTGGTGAATTATCTGCAGGAGTTAGGCGATGAAGAGGAATGGGAAATATACATGGATGTTTTTGCGCTAACCCTTTTCGGAATTATGCTATTCCCCAAGACTCAACGTTTTGTGGGTAATCTTGCAGTCAACGTTTACCTTGCTTATAGGACTCGGGGTGAAAGCCCAGTCACTGCAGTTTTGGCCGACACCTACTTAGCCCTCAACGCATGTAACACGAAGAAGAGGACTCGGATGGTATGTTGTTTGCCAGCTTTGTTCGTCTGGCTAGTCGCTCGTTTTAAGGAAAGAGTAGTGGGAATTAAATGCCCCGTGGAATCCGTTAAGCAACAGAGATTAGAAGCAAAAAGCAAAGATGAATGGTCTCAGTATATGGCATCCTTGACCCAAAAAGAAATCGAGTGGCAACCGGCGTGGCAACAACGATCCCAGTTGATATACCAATGCGCCAAATTTCTAAATGTACCCCTTATAGGGACTAGGGGTTGTATTAACTACAACCCCGTGCTGGCTCAAAAGCAGTTTGGGTACCCAATTAAAGGAGCTCCTACTTCATTCGTTGTAGAACCTCTCTTGTTCCTATACAAAGACGGTTCAGCGGGTGAGATAGTACCCAGAATTCGAAAAGCTTGGCAGAAGAAGATCATCATGGGGGCAGACACCAGAATTTACGCCATGAATACAGACAAGTCATATCAGCAGTGGTTGGCGAATCGGGTAGAAACGGTTAAATTACCCTTCAAACCAACTTCCCCAACTCTTGTAGAAGAAGAGACCCCTTTTGAAAAAGAGTCAACAGAAGAAGCAGAATCAGAAGAGATCAGACGACTGAAAAGAGAGATAGCAGAATTAAAAGATGAGAACGTAATGATTACCAAGAGGTTGAAGCAAGAGGAAGAGTACACTCAGAAGATCCAGCAAGACCTGGAAGATACCAATGTCAAGTTATTAAAAAGAGATTATGAAGTTGATGAAGCATTCTCCATAGTGAGCAAGTGGATCTCTATGCATGACGCATCTGTACGAGAGAACACTGAATTATTGAGGAAGTCTCATGATCTCCAAAGGCATGTCGATGATATGGAACGCCTAGTTGAAGAATGGGAGGACCAGGCGAAGAAAGAACTTGAACTACGATTAGAGCAAGAGGTGAACTACTCAGCTAAAATTATTCAACTAGAGGAGTCGCTAGAGGAGCGTCAGCAAGCCCTTGAGCATTGGAAGACCCGATTTTCTCAGCTCGCCTCATTGGCTAATGGGGCAATCAAGGACGTTCCCAGAATGTTGAAGGAGGCAGACGTCTCGTTGATGTTCCGCCCGGTACCAACCGAGGTGGCAAGTTTTGTAGAACATTGCAAGGGATTGGTCGGACTGATGAAGAAGATGATTGCACACAATAGGCCTTAGTTAGTTTGTTAATCGTTATTTTTCTTTGGAACAATGTAATAAAGTTGTCCTTGGACAACAATTAGTTTAGCCAGTTTGTTTCGTTTCTATTCTGTTTTAAAAACTATCAGTGGATATTCCCGTTTACGTTCTCGAATGAATTTCAGTTTCCTATTAATTCTCCACGCGTATGCTACGATTATTATAGTTCGCGTTTTCGTACCGTTTTTTGTCTTGCATGATTTCCCATATTTATATCAATTCAATTAATACAAACACGAATAATAATCAAAAGAATAGTAATACTAATAACAATATTATTACCGCTATATATAATCATAATATTTTGCATTTTGCGATTTCGAAATCTTTTCTCTAACATTTTGTTAAAATAAAACTTCAGAAAAGGCTTAATAACGGCTAAATTTCCGCAACACCTGTACGAAACCCGGGCAAATCGCAAGAAGATGGAAAACTTGGGTGAGGCAGTTGAAGCTATGAAGGATGACATGAATCAACTGAAGGATCAAATAGGACAGATACTTGAGGCCTTTGCTGCTCTAAGGAGCGCGAGGGAAAGTCAAATAGTCAGGAATGAAGAAGCGACTTCATCCGATCCTGTGGTGCAACAGATCGGAGCAATCCCGACATCAAAACTTGATCACACTGGTTGGCCTCCATATGGTCTCCCTCACAATTACCGTCCTCCTTATGAGGGCCAAGCGGAGCAAGAACAACCGCCACCAGTTGTTTTAGTGAATCCCTCGGGGGCACCAGTAAATCAGACAGAAGCAGTTCAGGTACAACCAAATGATGGCATAACTGGAACAAATGTTGAGGGTCCAGTTGTTCGTACAACTGCACAACCTGTTGTTCAACCACAGATTTGGCATGGAATATCACATGATGCAGAAGAAGCTAAAAGCAAGTTGGAGTTTCTAGAAGAAAGACTCAGAGCCATTGAAGGAGGGGGCAGTTTCGGATTTGGAAATGCTGCAGGCCTATGTCTGGTGCCTGATGTGGTGATCCCTCCCAAATTCAAGGTACCTGATTTCGAGAAATATAAGGGTGCTTCATGTCCAAAAAATCACTTGACCATGTACTGCCGAAAGATGGCTGCGCATGCCGGCAATGAGAAGCTGCTCATACATTTCTTCCAAGACAGCTTAGCAGGCACTGCTCTAAGCTGGTACATGCATCTGGAACCAACCAGAATTCGAACATGGAATGACTTAGTAGATGCTTTTCTGAAACAGTACAAGTATAATGTTGATATGGCTCCTGATAGACTACAGCTGCAGAATATGTCAAAAAGGAATAATGAGACTTTTAAAGAGTACGCCCAGAGATGGAGGGAACTGGCTGCTCAGGTAGAGCCACCCTTGCATGATAAAGAAATGGTGACTATGTTCATGGGAACTCTGCAATCTCCCTTCTATGAACATATGGTGGGTAGTGTTTCTTCTAATTTTGCTGACATTGTCATCATTGGAGAAAGAATTGAGTTGGGATTGAAGACTGGCAAAATTGCCCAAGGTACAACAACGTCCGGTAAGAAAACGGGATTTAACTCGGGAAAGAAAAAAGAAGGCGAAGGACAAGTAGCTTCAACCACAGCCCAGTGGGGGGGCTATCCATCAGCTCGGTATAGACCGGAGCGTTCTCATACCTCTTATACCGCAAATGCACAATCCATGTACCAACAAAGTGCACCACCGGCAGTACGCCCTCCTTCCGGGCCTCCCAATGTCTACATGCCCAAGCAAAATTGGAAGAATGAAGGGGGACAGAATGCTAATCAACCTCAAGGGCAGAACTCATTCCAAAGAAGGGAACAGATTCAGTTCACTCCCCTTCCGATGTCATATACAGAACTTCTGCCAAGTCTTCTTCAGAATGCTCTGGTGGCAATAAGCCCTATGAAACCTCCTCAACCACCTTATTCCAAGAATTATGACCCTAACGCCAAGTGCGCGTACCATGGTGGAGTCGTTGGGCATTCCATTGAAAACTGCAGGCAGTTTAAATACAAAGTTCAGCAATTGCTAGATGCGGGATGGTTAACCTTTCAAGAAGATAAACCGAATGTTGAAAAGAATCCTTTGTCCAGTCATGCAGGTCCCTCAACTAATGCCATTTTGAGAGACATGGGGCAAAGTCCAGTGAGAAGAGTTGAAGATATCAAAAGTCCGTTGAAGGACATTTTCACATTGATTTGTCACTTGGGCTATTTCAAACCCGAGTGCAAACATGGAGATATGTGTGAGTTTCATGCTAGCCAAGAACACTCGATTGATGAGTGTTTTGAATTCAAAAGTTTTTTGCAAGATCTGTTAGACAGACACGTATTGCAAGTTTGTCATCCAGATAGAGAAGAAGAAGTATATACTCAGACCAACGAAGATCCCACATCGCACGGTCCAAAACCACTAGTACTGCATGTCGCTAGAAATCCAATGATGCTGGGAGAAAGACAACCTGTGGTGATACAAACCCCATCACCTTTTCCATACAAAAGTGATAAGGCAGTTCCATGGAAATATGGGGTTAGTGTTCTGGAAGGTGACAGTGGAACTATAAACATTAATAAGTCCACCGTGGATAACATTTCTGGAATTGGAGGAATGACAAGGAGCGGTCGTCTTTTCGCTCCATCAGAGTTGAGAAATGGCAGAAGCTTAGAGAAAACCAGTGAAGGGGTTACTATTGAGAAAGCCAAGGCATTTCTGAAGGGAAAGGCTATGCAAGTTGATGAAGAACCTGAAGTGAAAGACAACAAGGAAATTTCTGACGAAGCAGCCGGGGAATTTTTACGGTTTATACAACAAAGTGAGTATAAAGTGATTGACCAATTGAACCGCATGCCAGCGAGGGTCTCGCTATTGGATCTGCTAATGCACTCCACTTCCCATAGAAAGCTGTTAATGAAGATTCTTAACGGGGCTCATGTGGAACGTGATATATCTCTGAATCAGTTTGAAGGAATTGTGAACCATATTAGGGCCAACGACTACCTTACGTTTACTGAAGATGAAATACCTTCTGAAGGAAGAGGCCATAACAAGGCTTTACATATATCAGTCAAGTGTATGGACTATGTACTAGCAAGAGTACTTATTGATAATGGCTCATCTCTGAACGTCATGCCAAAAACAACATTGGATAAAATATATTGTGAAGGGGCACATCTGCGCCCTAGTAGTATGGTTGTAAGGGCTTTCGATGGAAGCCGGAGAGAGGTTATTGGAGAAATTGAGCTGCCTATACAAGTAGGTCCTTGTACCTTTCAAATCGTGTTCCAAGTGATGGACATACTTCCTGCCTACAGCTGTTTGCTCGGGCGTCCTTGGATACACTCAGCCGGGGTTGTACCCTCTACATTGCATCAGAAGCTTAAGTTCATGTTTAATGACAAATTAATTATAGTCTCGGGGGAGGAAGATTTCTTAGTAAGTGGGCCGTTACCTACTCCCTATATTGAGACTGCTGAAGAGGCCCTGGAAACTTCTTTCCAAGCCTTAGAAATTGTGGGAACTATGTATGTTGAACCTTTTAAGATCAATCCATGCTTATCAAAGGCATCGGTGATGGTGGCAAAAACCATGCTGAAAGATGGATACAAGTATGGACAGGCGCTGGGAAAAAGGGGACAAGGACTCTTGCGCCCGCTCAAGTTACCAGAAAACAAGGGAAGATACGGATTGGGTTACAAACCCACCGGGGCAGGCAAGAAGGAAATGTTTAAGGGAAGAAAAGAAGAAATTACCCTATGCGATATAGGGCAAACATTTCGAAGCGCGGGATGGATAAATACTGACCAAGTAGCCGTCATTGAGAATGCACCAGCTGAAGGAAGTCAGAATCTCGTGCGCCCTTGCCTTCCTAATGCGATAATCACCAACTGGGAGTTCCAAGATTTGCCTATGGTGTTTGCTAGTGATAAAACGTAATCGTTATCGTTGTTTTGTTTTTTTTCATTCTTCGCAAATAAAGCCTTGGTTTGGGCTTAAAACGTTGTTTTTATCAAGTACAATAAAGCCTTGGTTTGGGCTTAAAAATTTGTGATTTCAATTAATGAAAAATAGTTTATAGTTCTTTTTCAATGAATTTGTGATTTCCCTATTTTCTTTCCCGCCTATTTATTTGCACAAAATCGAATAATGCAGATGCGACGATTTTGAAAACTTGAATATTTCGCATCCAAATTTTGAACTTCCTGTCGAGGATACTGAAAATGATTACGATGAAGACTGTGAACCCCCTCCAGAATTGCTGAGATTGGTGGAACAAGAGGCAAGAGAAATCGAACCACATGAAGAAACACTTGAAACAGTGAATCTGGGAGAAGATGAGGAAGAAAAACATGTCAAGATCGGAACTAGTCTGACGAAAGAAATGCAAGAACGTTTATGCTCTTTGTTAAGAGAATTCAAAGATGTGTTCGCATGGTCTTATCAAGACATGCCCGGGCTAGATCCTGATATAGTACAACATAAACTGCCTCTTAAACCAGAATGTTTTCCGATTAAGCAGAAATTAAGAAGAATGAAACCTGAAATGGCATTGAAGATAAAGGAAGAAGTAGAAAAACAGTTCAATGCGGGTTTTCTGGCGGTAGCCAAATACCCCCAATGGGTGGCAAATGTCGTGCCAGTACCGAAGAAAGATGGGAAGGTGAGAATGTGTGTGGATTATCGGGATTTGAATAGGGCGAGTCCTAAAGATGATTTTCCACTACCACATATTGACACGTTGGTAGACAACACTGCCACATCTTCATTGTATTCATTCATGGATGGCTTTTCCGGGTATAATCAGATTAAAATGGCACCAGAAGACATGGAAAAAACTACCTTCATTACGTTATGGGGAACATTTTGTTATAAGGTGATGTCATTCGGACTTAAAAATGCAGGCGCAACGTATCAAAGAGCAATGGTAGCCCTTTTCCATGACATGATGCACAAAGAAATTGAAGTCTATGTGGACGATATGATTGCTAAGTCTAAATCTGAAGAAAAACATCTAACCAATTTGAGAAAGTTGTTTGAAAGATTAAGGAAATTCAAGCTCAAATTGAATCCGGCAAAATGCACGTTCGGCGTGAGATCTGGAAAACTTCTAGGTTTCATTGTAAGTCAAAAGGGGATCGAAGTGGACCCAGACAAAGTGCGCGCGATTCTACAAATGCCACATCCACGCACGGAAAAAGAGATTCGAGGTTTTCTGGGAAGACTAAACTATATTGCCAGATTTATCTCCCATCTAACTTCTACTTGCGAGCCCATATTCAAATTGCTGCGCAAGAATCAACCCAAAGAATGGAATGACGAATGTCAAGTAGCTTTCGAAAAGATAAAGCAATATCTACAAGAACCCCCAGTTTTACGTCCACCGGTCCCGGGGCAACCTCTTATTTTATATTTGACAGTGTTAGAAGGATCAATGGGCTGTGTTCTGGGTCAACATGATGACACGGGAAGGAAAGAGCATGCCATTTATTACTTAAGCAAAAGATTTACAGACTGCGAGCAAAGGTATTCTGTATTAGAACGGACTTGCTGCGCTTTAGCTTGGACCGCACACAGATTAAGACAATATATGCTAAGTCACACGACATTGTTAATCTCCAAGATGGATCCAATCAAATATATCTTCGAAAAGCCCGCTCTCACAGGGAGAATAGCTCGATGGCAGATGTTGCTATCCGAGTATGACATACAATATGTCACCCAAAAAGCTATCAAAGGTAGTGTGCTTGCAGATTACTTGGCACATCAACCTGTTGAAGATTATCAATCCATGCAGCTTGAATTCCCGGATGAAGAAATTTTGGTCCTAGAAGATGACAGTAACGAGAATATGTGGACATTGTTCTTTGATGGAGCGTCTAACGCATTAGGACATGGAATAGGAGCAGTGCTTATCTCTCCTACAAAACAGTACATACCTATGACCGCAAGATTGTGCTTCGATTGTACCAACAATACAGCAGAATATGAAGCATGTGTTATGGGTATCCGAGCCGCCATTGAATTCGAGGTGAAATGTTTGGAAGTGTATGGAGATTCTGCTCTTGTTATCCAACAAGTAAAAGGAGAATGGGAAACGCGAGATCAAAAGTTGATTCCCTATCAAGCATATATTAAGGGGTTAACGGAGTATTTTGATACTATAACATTCCATCACATATCGAGAGACGATAATCAATTGGCTGATGCTTTAGCCACCTTGTCATCCATGTTTGAAGTAAATCAAGAAGAAGAACTACCAAAAATCAAGATGGAAAGTCACAAACAACCAGCTTATTGTTCCTTCATAGAAGAAGAGTCAGACGGTAAACCATGGTATCATGATATTAAACAATATCTTAAGAAAAAAGAATATCCGGACGGGGCCTCTGAGAATGATAAGCGAATGTTAAGAAGATTGGCTATGAAATTCATTCTGAACGGGGAAGTACTATACAAGAGAAATCATGACATGGTGCTCCTTAGATGCGTAGATGCAAAAGAGGCAGAACTGATCTTAAAGGAAGTCCATGAAGGAACCTATGGAACGCATATGAATGGTCATTCAATGGCCAGAAAAATCTTGAGGGCAGGTTACTTTTGGTTGACTATGGAAAACGATTGCTGCATTCATGTCAAGAAATGTCTTAAGTGTCAAGAATACGCTGACAACATTAATGTCGCACCAACAACATTGAATGTGTTATCCGCCCCATGGCCATTTTCTATGTGGGGCATAGACGTCATTGGGGCCATCGAGCCAAAAGCCTCAAACGGGCATCGTTTCATTCTAGTGGCCATAGATTACTTTACTAAATGGGTAGAGGCTGCTTCTTATGCCAATGTGACCAGAAAAGTAGTGACAAAGTTCATCCAAAGGGAGATCATTTGCAGATATGGTCTACCTAGCAGAATCATTACTGACAATGCTACGAATTTGAATAACAAAATGATGTCTGAGCTATGCGAAGAATTCAAGATTCAGCATCATAATGCCACTCCTTATCGACCTAAGATGAATGGAGCAGTAGAAGCGGCAAACAAGAACATAAAGAAAATTATTCAGAAGATGGTAGTCACCTACAAAGACTGGCATGAAATGTTACCCTTCGCGCTGCACGGATACCGCACTTCAGTGCGAACGTCAACCGGGGCAACACCTTTTTCATTAGTATATGGAATGGAGGCAGTTCTTCCCTTTGAAGTTGAAATTCCTTCCCTAAGAGTGATAATGGAAGCTCGATTAGAAGATGCCGAATGGGTACAGACTAGACATGACCAGCTCAATCTCATTGATGAGAAAAGATTAGCAGCAGTCTGTCATGGACAATTATACCAACGTAGGATGAAAAGGGCATTTGACAAGAAAGTACGCCCTAGAGAATTCCAAGAAGGAGAACTAGTAATGAAGAAGATCATAACAATCCAGAAAGACCACAGAGGAAAATGGATGCCAAAGTATGAGGGTCCTTTTGTGGTGAAAAAGGCCTTGCCTGGAGGTGCACTGATTCTCACAAAGATGGACGGGGAAGAGTTGTATTTGCCAGTCAACTCTGATGCAGTTAAAAAGTTCTATGCCTAATATGATTCTGTAGAGACAGGATTTTCTTTTGTACAAATTTTATTTTGTAAAAGACTAGTACTCTCATTGTAAAGTTCAAAACTTCTCGTTTTCAATGTAATGAATTATTTTGTTTCTGAATTACTGAATTCATAAGATCCCAAATGACCAAAAGAGTCGTGAATAACAAAATGCTTAACGAAGGTAAAAGCTAGCTTTCCCAAGGAAGTTGTCTTGACATAACACTTGATACCTTTCCCTTTCCCAAAATTCTCCAAAAGCCTAAAAAATCTCCGGATATCCAAAAATTTGTATTAAAGATTGCTCTTTCCTGAGAAAACTTTTATACTGGGGCAGAAATGCGGTATTTCACTGCTAACAACAAGATTGTTTCTATCTCTTGTCTTCAGAGGCGTTCAAAAGGAAAAAGAACAGAAAAACAAAAGAAAAAAATGATAAAAGTCCGTTAGATTGAAAACCCGAAAGGGCGATCTAAGCAAAATAGGACAAAGTAAAAAGTAAAAACACATGTGTTGGAAGTTAATACATTTTGTTACACCGTTAATCTCTTTGAAAGTTAAGCAATCATGATTCAAAGTGATATATGGCCATGTTTCTTCATCCTAAACACTTTTACAAATCCTTTGCACCCTTTTTGAGCTTAAACAAAATTTTTCTTTCAAATACCCGTATACGGATCATCAACAATTGGAAGTTCAGTCTAAAGTTTCAATAGAAGAAATTCAAAAACAATTATACATCAAAGCTCCTAATTCATTAAGAAAGGAGTATCATCAGAAGTTCCTGGAAGCTTAGAGGAAAATACACATCATGCAAGGAGTGTGTCGCAAGCTTCCCAAGAAATGAAAAATGGAAGAAAAAAGAAAAAGAAGAATGTTCTCATAAGCTCGTCAAAACAAAAAAGGAGTACAATCAAGACTCCCTAATGAGAAGAGAAGTATAGAAAAAGAACATGATGCGAGAAGCTCATGGAAAGTGACTTCATTTCTGAGTACGACATTTCGTTGATGATCTTCGTTAAATATAAAACCCCAAACACAATTTTTGAGCCTTTATATCTTTTCTTTCACAACCCTCTTAACCCCTGGCCACGTTACAAGCCCAATAAAGTCCATATTGATTGACTGAATGATTGCAATGATTTTCACAGAAATTAACCTTGTAACAAGATGATGTGACTGACAATACATGTCGAGAAAAAGTATATTAAAAGAAAAGAATAGAAAAAAGTTCTTCAGAACGCCTCTGTTAGACTAAAACTCTGGTCATTCTACAAGTCGATAGAAAATACAATATCAGTCTGGGGCAATCTGTTTTCTTTCATACCCCCGCTATCTTGCAAAAATAATCAACCTTTCACACATATCCCACTGTTACCCCTGTACGTACCAACTGGGGCAATTTGATTGTTACTCCATACCTACCTAACAAAAACAGCTGATTCTCTGTTACTATCATACACACAAACTGGGGGCAACTTGTACAAATCGTTCCCATTCTCAAGATCAGCCTTTTTGCATTGTCCTTGTTTTCTTTCAAACCAAGTCCTCATACTACCCAAGCTTAAAGCCTATCTAGCCAGACCCAATACAACACCAATCTGGGGCAATCTTATCGAAAGATTCGGATCTTCAACTATCTTTCAAATACCACAAATCCTCTATACACTTACCCTTCGCATAAGGGTTCAAGCGTGCATCAAAGCAATGTTTCCGAGCGGAAAGCTAGTGATTACTCTTTGTGAGCACATACTTTAACTCCACGACATTTTCAAAGAAATTAACATCCAGTGAATTCAGTTTTACAAGGAACACCTGATTCCACATTGAAAACTTGATTGGATAACAAAGAAATTTACTTTCACATGTATTTCGAAGAACAAGGCAAACCAAGAAAACCATTTTTTGAACAGATATTGGGAAAACCATGAAAAATGTCCCTTTATACATAAATTTTGAAACACTTGAAAATTATTTAAAATGTCGCGTATACATATTTTCTTTTTGAAAAAACAAAGTTAATATTTAATACATATACGTTTTTTGAAAAAAACCATTTTTGAAAAGCTCATTTAAAATCATCATTTATAAAATCATTTAAAAACTTGTACATACATTAGTATAAAATGAATGATTATTCAAGAAAATCAAATTTTACATATTCAGATATTCATTTTCATTCAAATCAAAAGTTCAAATTCAATCATGAATTTCATGCATTCATAAATGCCTCATTCAAACATAGCAAAAACCAAATTTTATGCATTCAGACATGCATTCCCATTCAAATCATGAGTTCAAATTCAATCATAAACTTCATGCATTCATAAATGCATCATTCAAAAGTAATGAAAACCAAATTTTATGCATTCAAATATGCATTTTCATTCAAATCATGAGTTTAAATTCAATC
>Ga0209700_107645_pt1 | contig 14900 bp, 8 predicted proteins | sample SiratroredBW_FD_187528 | JGI IMG/M metagenome (GOLD analysis project Ga0209700, IMG submission 187528) | Root nodule microbial communities of legume samples collected from California, USA - Siratro red BW (SPAdes) (version 2) | ecosystem: Host-associated > Plants > Roots > Nodule | place: USA...
TCTTATCAAAGCCATCAAATTTTACCTTATTGAACTCCTCTGCAATGTGTACCAATGCATACTTGCTTACCAGACCCAATAAACCTTTATACAATGGGATGTTGTAAGAGTGGGTAGCAACATTTAGACTCATCTCGAATGATGCCTTAATCTGATTATGTTGAAGGACAAGGAGATTGTTGATTGCATCCCAACATGTACACAAATCACCCATGCTATTTTGCGAGATACGCTTCAAATTTCCATGAGCTTGTTCAACCCTGCATATAACAGACAAAATTATTTTAACCGACAAAACAGTCTTTAACATATAAATATACATTATATATAACAACATACCTATTTGATGTAGTATTGCCCATATGCATGACCTTATTTGTCCAAGCACTGACAAACTTTTCCTTATGAGGTTTAATCCAGGTATTTTGCACATATTCTAAAAATATGGGCCATGCCAAAGAAGCACTTTCAAATTTTTCAACACATTTAGGGAATGCTTCACAATTAGTACAATCAACTACAGTTGTCCATGCTTTCATGACAACATCCCATGCCTCCCTTGGATGAACAAGCATTTTACACTTGGCCTTAACATTCTTGTTTATGTGGAACCTGCACAACAAGTTACAAGCTTCTGGAAAAACAACTTCAATGGCATTCATCAGAGCCAGATCCCTATCACTAACAATAATTGTAGGGTACACATCTCGTCTCAAAAACAACCCTCTCAATCTTTGCAAAGCCCAAATGAAATTATTTTGGCGTTCAGTAGCCATCAAAACAAATGCAGTCGAGAAAGTTAAGCCTGTGGATGTCACACCTACAACTTCAAGCAATGAAAGCCTATACTTATTTGTCTTGTATGTGGTATCCATCAACAACACATTGCTAAATGCATTTAACAACTTCAAAGAATCAGGATGAGTCCAAAAGATGTCACTTACAACTCGGGAGGACTCGTGAACCCTATCTATGCCAATGAATATACTTGTCACGCTCCAACAACATCATCAACTGTTGCATTTCAGTTCTTGATCCTCTAACTGATCTCTTGTATGTATATCTAGTATTATACAACTGTTTCAGTGTCGTGACATTATCTTCATTCTTCTCTTTAAGGGTAAGCAATAGGTTCTTTGGTTTCAGTCGGCTTTTCGTCATATCCATAACTAAAGCGTGTTCATCGGGTCGTAACCTACAGGCATAAGGGTGACCAACCAACGTATTAGCCAATTCATGGTTATGCAACCCACATACGACTTTCAAAACCCAACCTTCACCACCTTTTATTGGTTTGCCACACAATCTAAATGGACAGTTTTACACTTTCTTGTGCCAGTTATAGTAACCTCTAAATTTGTTCTGTACTTTGTATATTTTCCACTTCTCTCACATCCCAACAAGACATAGGTTTTCTTACCTTGTGCTCCAGTTGCTTTGTCTGATCTCAGTATGACAACAACAAATCCAAGCCTAAATGCAACCTTGCGAACCCATTCAAGTAATTGGTCTCGAGTACCAAACACCTGCACAATATATCACATTCATATGTAATTAATTTACATTTCATAAGCATAAAAAAAAACAAAAACAAAACATTTTACCTTATCAGTTGTGAAATCAATAATGCAATCTTCTTCCCGAACAAAGCAACCACTTTCAAGTTCACCAGATACCTTGTTTACTTCCTCTGAATATAGGCAAAGACTATCCATATCTGTAACATAACATTTGTACAACAAATAAGAACAAAAAGGAAAAAAATTTTAAAAAAATTCTAAACATTAACCAGACGCATCCCCATCCGGTTCACAAAACAATTGTAAAATGAGAACCGGATTCAGAGGAGGGGGGTGCCATCCGGTTTGAAAACTTGTGAACTGGACGCACCCCATCCGGTTCTCAAAAGTTAATATCTTGCAAACCGGATGTGTTATGGGTTGATCTCATCCGGTTTGCCAATTTTGTAAACCGGATGACCCTCTTCATCCGGTTCACAAGCTTCCAAACCGGACCCCATCACCTATCCGGTTTGCAATTTTTTTTAACTTTTGAAAATCGGATGGGTTGGCATCCGATTTACACCATACACACCGGATGGCACCCCTCCTCCACTACATCCGGTTCTCAATTTACGAACCGGACGTATAGTTGTCCGGTTCTCAAATTTCAAAAAAATAAAACCGGATGAACTCATCCGGGCCTATTCAGAAACATAAAAAAAATCCACCAAATGTAGAAATCTTACCTCCCCGTCGTTCCTTGCCTTCAATAAACACTGCACATTCCTCGGAATGTTACCCCTTCCGTTCAATCACCCTTAAAACGCTCAAAAATGGCACCGGAGAAGGAATATTTGAGAGAAAATGCACTGCAATTTTTAGGGAATGGTGGTGCTCGAAAGGGGAGGGGGAACTGTTTTATTAAGGGAGGGACATTTATGTCATTTCATTAAGGATAGGGATGTAATTAAAATATTATATGGTGGTGCAGGAAGAGGGTATGGGGGTGGAGGAAGAATTTGTCTAAACATTGGGCTAACCAAATGGGCCTACATAAATAAATATGAAATATAAGGAAGTAAAAAAAGAATGGAAATGGGCTCTAGACTTGAACAAAAAGGCCCACAACTTTAGGCAAATGACAAATTCTTCCTCCACCCCATATTCTCTTCCTACACCTCCATAGTAAAATTAAAATTACTTGAATACCCTTATTTCAAAATTGAAAAGTCACTATTGTCCTCCACCCCCTTTATCTTCATAACCTGATTTCGTTCTTTGTTTCCATTTCACCAAAACCAAGCCCCACCAGCACCACCATATTTCCATGCATCACGAACAGCCTTGCCACCAACAACCTTCTTCCTTCAAGGCTTTCTTCTACTGCTTCTCAAATCTTTGGGATGTTTATTTTCTTTCTGTCAATTTCTTTGGGTGCATAACAGACCAAATCCAGGGGTGGCCGAAGGCAATGATGATGGAGAATTTTAATGGCGGCACGTAGGGGTTGTGCATGAGGATGGGTACTTGGAGGGATATGCATGGTGGGAGGTACATGGTGGGAGGTGTTTGGTGTATAGCTTAATGGATGCAATGGAAGTGCAGGGTGGACTTTGGTTAGGTGGGGGAGGTGCTGAAAATTCCGTTGTGGCTAACGAGGAGAGATGAGGGTTGTTTGGTGTGTGAGGCATTGTGATATTGGGCAGCAGGAGGCAGAATTGTGTGAGCTCGGGATGGCAGCTAAAAGGTTATAGAGGTTGGAGTTTAGGGGTGCGTTGTGGAGATACAGCGTGTGGCTTGCGGGTGCAGCAAAGGTTGGAGCTACATCACGATGATGGCCTTCATGAGCAGGTTCAAGCCAACTAAGGGTGCCATGGTGAAGGATCTTGTGCAGCGAAAAGGCAGGTGTTGCTAGCGGTTGACGTGGCGCCGTTGTGGTGCAGAGAAGTATGGTGGGAATGTAGACATTGGCGAGGAGGAATTGCTCGGTGTGTATTTTGGTTTCTTACGTTTTGAAAAAATGTAAACTGGATGAGATGACATCCGGTTCATATTTTGAAAATAAATATAAATCGAATGAGGGTGTCATCCGGTTGTTATTTTGTTTTGTAAATGACAACCAGATGACACCTTCATCCGGTTTATATTTAAAAAAAAATGTAAATCGGATAGAGTGTCATCCGATTGTCATGATGGTATCTCAAGGTTATTTTAGTCATTTTAATATGGGTATTTTAGGAATTAAATTTTTTTATGGAGGTGCAGGAAGAAGGTATGGAGGTGGAGGAAGAATTCGTCAAGACAAATAATAAATGTGTTCATTCATACAAATTGCATTATATCTAGGATAACCAAAATCAGATAAACAAAAGCAATCCCCACCAATTGACACCTCGCAAGTAAAGAATTTGTAGACCCACCTTCTCCCTCTTCATGTATACATGTAATTGTCACGTGAATGGGACAACAAAAGTGAAAGAAAAAAAGATTGCCACACGATGATCCTAACATGTATTAAAGGATTATGGGAGGAGTTAGTAAACATTAGAGCTTTTGGTAATAGTATAATTTGGTGATTCAATTTTGTAAGAAAATTATAACAAAGGATCAAATTGGATGGAGTAAAGTTTAATTCATTTTCTATGGAGGATAATATAGTAATAACATCCAGTTTTGCTGAAAAAGAGATAGAAGAGGCGATTTGAGAGTGAAGAAAGCAAAAATGTAAAAATAGAAGACTCCAATTTTAATTTAATCAAGAATCACTTGGATAAGTCTAAAATGGAATAATGGAAGCAATAAAGAATTATTATTGTAACGGAAAATGGCTTGGAAATGTAATGCTTTGCTTATTACTTTGATTCCAAAACTAAAAAATCCTTAGGATTTCCTAATAAAAAAATCCTTAAGATTTGAAGAAAGAATATTGACCAATCTAGTTGGTTGCATGCCAATATAAAATTATAGCTAAATTATTGTCCGTAGGTCAAAGAAAATTCTAAAAAAAATAGATGAAACGTAATCAACCTTTCTTGTTGGAAAAAACCCTTTTGAATAATATTTTGGTTACAAATAAAATTATAAATAAAAGTAAAATGCAAAAACAAAAACTGCTTTATAATGAAAGTTCGTTATGAAATGACATATGATTTAGTATGATGAGACTTTTTACACTATATGATGAAACTTGGATTCAATGAAAAGTGAATTAGGTCATTACACGATGCTTAGAATAAAAAAAAGTATACGTTTTAGCTAAAGGGGTCCATAAAAGAATTTCAACCACAAAGAGGACTTAGATAGAGTAACCTTTTGGCGCTTTTCTTGTTCCTCGTTGTGATAGAAGGACTGGTTGGTTCAGTTAGACAAACTGTAAAACTAAAAAAAAAGTTGGAGGGGTAAAGATAAAAATAAGATAGAAGTAAATGTGCTGCAATATGCAAATACTACCTTATTCATATACGAGGATAGAATTCAAAATGTAATGACTATGAAATGTATTCTACAATGCTCTAAATTAGTATCCTGACTAAAAGTGAACCTCATAAGAGTAAGTTGGGGTTAGAAAGATAAAAAATCATAAGAAGGATCAATATGCTACTATATTAAACTGTAAAAATACATCATTTCCCTCCACATATTCTTGAATACCAATAGATGGAAATCCAAAAAGGATGAGAATGTGAGAATAAATTTTACAAAGTATTAGGAAAAGATTGACAAGATGGGAAGGAAAACATCTTTCATTAGTCAGCAGGGTAAATTTACTCAAATTATGATAACAACCCTCCCATTACTCTTTTTACCCTTTTTTAAGATTCCAAAAATGGTCATAAGAGAAATTAAAAAATTATAAAGACAATTTATGTGGGGATGCAGAACACAAAGTATGAAAATAACTTGGGTTAGACGGTTGTACTTGTGTAAAACAAAAGATGGTAGAGGTTTGGATATAAACAAAATTTCAATGAGACACTTAAAGGAAAGTAGGAATGAAAATTAATGAATGAGAAAAGTGAGACATTGAAGGAGATAATCAACTAAAAATATTGGGATCGGAGAGAATTAAGCAAATACTCAAAAAAAACCTTTATAATCTTCATAGTCACAGAATTTGAAGAAAATATGTGGAGTAGGTGATAAGGAGAGTTGGTTTGACATAACCATTATTTGGAAGATAGGAAATGGAGTAAGTTTTAAACTTTGAACGGAAAAAATGGAACGGAGAGTGTTCATATGTTGAAAGATATCCTATATTATTAAATAACTTTAGTTTTAAGTAGACAATAATCTCATATATGGGTGTGTAGAATAATAGTAGATGGGATTGGAGAATGAGAAAGAGAAGAGAATAGTTTCAGTGGGATTTGACTTAGGTAACCAACCTAATGTAAGAATTAATAATATTCACCTACACAAAATGAACAAGATACATGGAGATGAAAGAACGATCAATATGAAAACATTACAATTAAATATGCATATGAAATTCTGAATAGTTGTAACAATGGGGAAAAATGTGTTCTTTACTGGGTTTTTGAAAGTGTTATTCATTTTGCATGGAGAGCGGGACCGAATAGTATGGTTACGATAAATAATCTTAGACATAGACCAATGTAAAGTTATGTGGTGTGGGTTGCAGTTATGAGATGCATATGGGAATAATGAAATAAGGTTCTATTCAACAATGTATATGGTGAGAAAATTTTAGAGCCACAAAGATGAAAACTTGGACTTGCCTCTATTTATATATATATATATATATATATATATATATATATATATATATATATATATATATATTACTATAAAATGTTCACAAATAATTTATTTTTCTTCCAAGCATCCAAATTTTTATTCAAGTAAAGTAGAAGAAATCACTGAGGGTTACCACCCTAATTCTTAAGAAGTGGACTTTAATCTTAACTCAACCTTACAAAACCAGCTTGTATGAAGAGGTTCGTATATACTTATGAACCATGAAATGACCTTGTTTCTAGTTGATGTGAAATCTTCAACACACCCTCTATTAAACCTCATTACGGTAGATTCTATATGACTCTGATATCATTTTAAGAAGTAAACTTTAAACCTAACTCAACCTTATAAAATAGACTTCTAAGGTGAAATTTCTACCCACTTATAAACTATGAAATGACCTTATCTCTAATTAATGTCAGATATCCAACAATAATGACCACAAACACATTTAACTTCAACAAAGCATATAACAATTTTCCTCATTTTAATACATTACTTTTTGTTCTGTCTTGTTGAATATTAGACGGTCCAAAGTCCTTTTAGATGATTAAATCACCTGGTAAAGTTTTAATGATAACAAAACTCAAGTATACATTTATATTTGATGATTTATATACATTATGTAGTTAACATTATTATTAAAGCAGCATACAAATGGTCCATGAAGAGATAAGTTTTCTTATGATTTACTTTTATGTTATTGATGTGATTAATTGATTTTATACCATATTGTGCTTTAACGTTATTCAAATTATTGATGAGTAACTCAAATATAATTTCTTTATGTTATTTTAAATTATTTTCGATACATAATTAATCAAGTTTAATGCAGTATAAAAAGTAGAGAAATATTTTCAGTTTGAGCACATACATCAGAAAGTCAAGATTGATCTGTTCAAACATCCCAACAGCTAATTTCTAAAATGTTACGTATAGAGGAGCAAGTTCAAGTTGAAGTAAACAACAAGGAAAAAGAACATACATCACATATTACATTGAAGAAATAGAGTAACTACTGAGTGTTAATTGTCAATCTGCTATTGAGAACATCTATTGGCGTTGTGTGAAACCATTGTGTAATTCTTCACCACTATGAAGTAAACCTTTGTGAGCTTTCATTGTTTCTCTTTTGAGAGTGTTTATTTCAATCTTTAGTGGTCTTGATCTCAGAGGAGGATTTTGGAACTGTTATAACTTGGAGAGGTTTGTGTACTCGTGATAACCTGGAGAGGTTTGTGTACTCACTATAACCTGAAGAGGTTTGTGTACTTGTTGTAACCTGGAGAGGTTTGTGTACTCATTGTAACTTGGAGAGGTTTGTGGAACCTCTTGAACGGTTTGTTCAAGGGAGAACTGGACATAGTCCAAGAGATTAGAATGAACTAGTATAAAACCGTTTCATCTGTGTTTATATATTGTTGCCTTGGATGATCTTACATAGTGATTTTTGTTAATAGCGAATTGAGTTCAGGCTCCATTCAACCCTCCTTCTAGAGCCAGCGGTTCCTACATGTCTACAAAATTGTATATTAATATATGTTTCATGTTTTTCAATTTTCAAATCTTTTTAAAGTTTCCGTTGCTTACTTGGTACAAAGAGTTTATTTAAATAACTTTTTACACGAAAATTTACTTCTAAAAATAATAAATAAATGATTAAGTAAAAATTATTTTTGCAAATTAAATTAAATTAAATTTATACACAATATTAAAAATTTATGTTTGGAGAAACTAATGTGACATAATTTCTAAAAATTAGTTTATCTATAATTAATTACAATTAATATAATTTTATTTTATTTTTCTTATTCTTTCTTCTTGAAGTAGTGTGGAAAACAAAATTGACTTAAACACATAATAAGCTAATAACTCTTCTTTGTTTATCATGAAAATGTGAATCGTTGAGTTGATGGAGTGTTTATATACTTCTACAAATTTTAGTGTCCTGGTTTCTCTTCTTTATCTCCATGCAATACCAAAAACCAAATGTATAAACTGCTTCAATATAAAAAGTTATGATATGTAAATTCTCATATTCGCCGTTTAAAAGATGTATTAAAATTCATGACACAGTAAACAATTCAATCCGTAATTGAGTTGTATCATGAACACAAAAACAAGAAAATCTTTTAACGAAAGCTATAGAAGAAAGAAAATAGAAATAGCTAATTAGTATGTTGCAGGTGAGATTCGACATGGAGTGTATAAGGATTACACGTAGACTTTGAAGCTGTAGGAACTAAAAAGCAAATTTTATCAAGTATACGACAAGAACATAGAAATTCCATACGCATATGGACTAAAACAAAAGTTAGTTTATAAATATAGGAACCAAAATTGTTAATTTCATATAATAAATAAATATTAAACCAAAGGTACTCAAATATGTCATCTTAATTTAATTATTTCTTTTAAAATAATTTTAATTTAGTTATTTTTCAACAATTTCAATGTTAGAGGAGAAGATCTGGCTACAAAATTACTGAAGCACTTAGTTATAAGAATAGATAAATTTTAAAGATTCCCTATGCTATATTAATGGCTTTACATGTAAAAATTAATAAGAAAATAATTATTGAGGATGAAATATTACTTTTATGATAACTCGTGCAAAAACTTAAGAAGTAAAAATGTGTCACATCAACTTTTCTTCTTTCTTTCTCACATTAAAATTCTTTTTATTTTGTCTGCCAAGCTTTTATGTAAAATTATTGTAAATTGAATCATTAACCTGCATAAGTCAATTTTTGATTTAAGAGGACTACAGAGAAATATAGTGCAAGGAGGTCTTCAGTGGATCTGTATATGATTTTTAATTTGTATATGATTTTTAATCTTGTATTTAAAACTTTTATCTTTTTCAATATCTCTATATATATATATAATCAAATAGAAGTTTACTTATTTAACATCTCATACATTGATGTTACACAAAGACTTAAAAAATAGATTTTTTTTAAAAAAAAAAGAACTCTATAAATACCAACAAAAAACCTTAGTCAACTTATCTTGATTTCAAAACTACATGTGACAACACTAATATGAATGTTATCAGAATCATCATAATCAGAATAAATTCCATAAGTAACATCATCTAGTCTCATGAGAAATTGATGTACACTCTCTTCCTAGTTTCTTCCGTTTAGAAGCAATGAATGCACTTGCAGTCTCGAAAGGTACAAATCAGAATATGTTCATAATCAATCAGCTCCCCATTACATCTTCAATTATAGTCAAGCATGCTTACTTATCAGATGGCCATGTCTGACACCAACTGTTGTATTATAGGGTCATTTATGACTGAAAACTGCTCCTTTATATATAATGACGATGTACCTTGAACTGTGTAACACAATACATTCTGCTTAAAACTTTATCTTTTAGACTCTATATTTTTGTAGTCTCACACATGGTGGTGGTGGAAAGAAAAGAAGTTCATATAGGAGGTTTAGAAAATGAGAAAAAAGAAGAGAAAAGAGTACGAGTGCTCTGTGATTGCATATTCTATTTAAATATCCAATAATCTTGTGTAATAATATTAGGTTATTTATGTAATAGAAAGTAAATTATGTTGTGTGAATTTCATATATTTTTTAAGTTTATGTTATATGATAAATAAATATTTCCTTTGGAGGTAAGATATGTAAGATTTGCTCTGGTGATTCCGTTTTTCATACAATAATTTGCGCATGTGCATGTTTATTATCTGTGTTAAAAGTTGATCAAGAAATCCTCTCATACTTCATTTTGTGGTGGTCATATTAAGCAAGGAGACGGTGTTGTGTTGTTTTGTCATACTTTCATTGTTTCTCAAGAACGGCTTTTACTTGATACTTTTCCTCTCTTCCATAATTTTCTTAACCATTTTAAATTTATTGTACCTTTTATTTGAGAGGGATGAGGATATATCACAAGCCACTATTTAAAAAAAAAAGTGTCGATTCATTAAATTAGGCTCATTAAACCAGCAACTTTTTTTATTACATTCCACTGTTTAAGAAAAAGACCGGACTCATTAAACCCAATAACTATGGTATTATTTTTTAAATAAGTATTAATTTTTAAATAATTATTTTTAATTTTGATAGATTATAACTATATTCATATTCTAGTTTTTAAGTTCTCAATTCTTTTTCTACTTTTTTTAGTTTTTATCCCTTTTGCTTACTTGGTACAAAGAGTTTATTTAAATAACTTTTTACATGAAAAACACTTCGAAAAATAATAAATAAATAAATAAAATTATTTTTGTAAAATAAATTAAATTAAATTTATACAGAATATTAAAATTTCATGTTTGGAGAAACTAATGTGACATAATTTCTAAAAATTAATTTATCTATAATTAATTATAATTAATAGAAAATTTTATTTTATTTTTCTTATTGTGTCTTTTTGAAGTAGTGCTGAAAATAAAAATAAGCTAATAACTCTTCTTTGTTTATCATGAAAATGTGAATAGTTGAGTTGATGGACTGTTTATATACTTCTACAAATTTTAGTGTCCTGGTTTCTCTTCTTCGTCTCCATGCAATACCCAAAAACTAATGTATAAACTGCTTCAATATGAAAAATTATGCTATACAAATTGTCATATTCGCCGTTTAAAAGATGTAAATATGACTTTACTAATGTGTCTGAAATCAATCATTGTAATAACAGTGCACAAGTGGGAAAAGATAATGTTATGAATATTTCTTTTTGTTAACATATATATAAAATAGACAAAATTATGTACAATAATCAACTAGCTTACAGTGTTACCTAACTATTCGGAATAATTTTATCTAAAGAAACTAATTTTAAATGTTCATAACTAACGGTATAAATAGAAAAAAAGGTTATTTGTATAAGGATTACACAGACTTTTAAGTATACGACTAGAACATAGAAATTCCATACGCATATGTCCTAAAAATAAATTAGTTTATAAATATAGGAACCAAATTGTTAATTTCATATAATAAACAAATATAAAATTAAAAGTACTTATGTATGTAATCTTAATTTAATTATTTTTTGTAAAATAATTTTAATGTAGTTATCTTTTAACAATTTCAATGTTATAGAAAAATATCTGGTTAATATGCTTACATTAGTATGCTTACATTAGTCAGTGGAATGAATCAATTCTAAAGATTAATAATAAATCAATTATAAAGAGTGGGGTTCTCTACCAGGTGTTTTGCCTGTTGCTTCGAGAGCTATTCAAGTTTGGCATATGCCTGCTCTCACTGAAATCTTTGAAATCTTTGAAGATGATTCTATATTTCAATTTGACAGAGGAACTTTAGGACATCTTAGTGTAAGAAAGTATAATCTATATATGATTTTTAATATTATATTTAAAACTTATATCTTTTCTAATATTTATATATATAATTTAATTTAATTACATGGTTTAGGGTTTAACATAAACATGATTTAACTAATTAGTATATAAATTTTGAAGATTTATTATTCTAATAATCATATTCTTTATTTATAACACTATTATACATGATTTTTTTTTCTTAAATTGCGTTTGGTTGGAGAACTGATTTGCAACAAAATATGAAGATGTGAATTATGTTTTATTGTAAAGTTATAAACATTTATATTATAATAAATAAAATATAATTAATTATGTAATATAACATAATAATAATAATAATTTTACTATTACAATTATTATTTTTACTCTTATTATTATTGGTATTACTATTATTATTATTATTACTAGCATTATTATTATTATTATTAGTAGTATTATTATTTTTAATTTCATATAATAAATTTTGTACACATTAATTTTTATTACAAACTTATAAATATTTATATTATAATAAATGAAATATAATTAATTATGTAATATAACATAATAATATTATTATTATAATTATTATTATTATTATTATTATTATTATTACTATTATTATTATTAGCAGTAGTATTATTATTACTTTCATTAGTATTAGTATTAGGAACCAAATTGTTAATTTCATATAATAAATAAATATAAAACTAAAAGTTCTTATGTATGCATTCTTAATTTAATGATTTCTTCTAAAATAATTTTAATTTAGTTATTTTTTTACAATTTCATTGTTACAAAAAAAATCTGGTTACATGAATACTGAAACACTTAGTTAGTGGAATAAATCAATTAAAAAGATTCCCTATATTACATTAATGATTTTGCATATGAAATTTTTAAAAAAATCATTATTGATGGTTAAATATTAATTGCATGATAACTCCTGCAAAAATTAAAGAGGTGAAGTTGTGTCACATCAATCCAACTATTCTTCTGTTCTTTCTTTCTCTTATTAAAATTTTTTTTATTTTGTCTATTAAGCTTTCATGTAACATCATCATTGTAAATTGAATCATTTATTATGTTTTCCTTAACTTTTTGATTTAAGAGAGATTCAGAAAGACATAAACATAATGTAAGAAGGTATACAGATGAATCTATATATGATTTTTAATATTGTATTGGAAACTTATATCTTTTGTAATATATATACATATATATATATATATATATATATATAATTTAATTACATGATTTATGGTTTAAAATAAACAGTCTAAGACAATTAGTATATAATTTTTAAAATTTATTATTCTAATAATTATATTCTTTATTTATAACACAATTAGTATATAAACTTGGATTGCAACCACCCTTTCATCCATCTAATCCATTTATTAAGCCTATAAATTTCATTGACTAACCCATTTTGTTTTTTTAGAATGTGTTTGGTTTGGAGATTTGGCAAAAACAGATGAAGGCATGAAATTGCAAAAAAAAAAGTATTAATAAAAGGCATGAAATAATGCATAAATTATACCCTATACTATCTTCACATACTACATTAATGATTTTGCATGAAAAATTGTTTAGAAAATAACTATTGGTGGTGAAAATTACTTTCATGATAACTTGTACAAAAATTAAAGAGGTGGAACTGTGTCACATCAATCCAACCATTCTTTTTTTCTTTCTTTCTTTCATTAAAACTCTTTTTATTTTGCTTGTCAAGCTTCCATGTAACATTATCATTGAAAATTGAATCATTTACATGCATGAGTCAATTTTTCATTTAAGAGGAATTCGAGAAGATGTAGCATAGTTTAAGAAGCTATACATCATTCAGAGAAGATGTAGCATAGTTTAAGAATCTATATATCATTCTTGTTGTATTTGAAACTTATTTCTTTTTTAATATATATATATATATATATATATATATATATATATATATATATATATATATATATATATATATATATAATTTAATTACATGGTTTAAGGTTTAACATAAACATAGTCTAACATAATTAGTATATAAATTTTTAATATTTATTATTCTAATAATCATAATCTTTATTTATAACACAATTAGTATCTAAACATGAGTTGCTACCACCCTTTCATCTACCTAATCCATTTATTAAGCCCACAAATTTCATTGACTAACTAATTTTGTTTTCTATTATTGTGTTAAGTTTGGAAAGATGTAAAAATTATAGGTTATACTATCTTCACAGTGTAGTGAAGATTTATGAGGAAAGTTTCTCACTTCCAATTTTGTATATATTAATTTTTATTATAAACTTATAAATATTAATATTAAAATAAATGAAATAGAATTAATTATCTAATATAACATAATAACAATATTATCATTATTATTATTCTTAGTATTGTTATAATTTTTAATATTATTATGATTACTATTATTAGTATTATTATTATTAGTATTATTATTTTTAATTTCATATAATAAATTTTGTATATGTTAATTTTTATTATAAACTTATAAATATTTATATTAGAATAAATGAAATATAATTAATTATGTAATAAAACATAATAATATTATTATTATAATTATTATTATTATTGGTATTATTAGTATTATTATTATTACTAGTATTATTATTACTTTTATTAGTATTAGTATTAGGAACCAAATTGTTAATTTCATATAATAAATAAATATAAAACTAAAAGTTCTTATGCATGCAATCTTAATTTAATTATTTCTTCTAAAATATATATATATATTTTTTACAATTTCAATGTTACCAAAAAGATCTTGTTCATCTGGTTACATGAATACTAAAACACTTAGTTAGTGGAATAAATCAATTCTAAAGATTTCCTATAGTACATTAATGATTTTGTATTTGAAAATTTTAAGAAAATAATTATTGGTGGTTAAATATTAATTGCATGATAACTCGTACAAAAATTAAAGAGGTGAAGTTGTGTCACATCAATCCAACTATTCTTCTCCTCTTTCTTTCTCCTATTAAATTTTTTTTTATTTTGTCTATCAAGCTTTCATGTAACATCATCATTGTAAATTGAGTCATTTTGCATGCATTCCTGGGCTTTTTTATTTAAGAGAGATTCAGGAAGACATAAACATAGTGTAAGAAGATATACAGATAAATCTATATATGATTTTTAATATTGTATTTGAAACTTATATCTTTTGTAATATATATATATATATACATATATAATTTAATTAGATGATTTATGGTTTAACATAAACATAGTCTAACACAATTAGTATATAATTTTTAAAATTTATTATTCTAATAATTATATTCTTTATTTATAACAAAATTAGTATATAA
>Ga0209700_107646_pt1 | contig 14900 bp, 4 predicted proteins | sample SiratroredBW_FD_187528 | JGI IMG/M metagenome (GOLD analysis project Ga0209700, IMG submission 187528) | Root nodule microbial communities of legume samples collected from California, USA - Siratro red BW (SPAdes) (version 2) | ecosystem: Host-associated > Plants > Roots > Nodule | place: USA...
TATATATATATATATAGCTTTCATTTTTACATCTATGCTTTCAAAAAGAAACACTCATATCGAACTTCATATCATTTGATACTTATATATTCATATTTATACATCCCATTTTAATTATGTATAAAATTAGTTAAATATATTAAGTTAAAAAAGTATTCCAACTAAATTGAAAATGTATTCTTAAATCATTAAGCATAATATCGATTAATCCAAACATAATGATAAACATAAAAAATGAGTAGCACGATAATCTATAAACAAAAGCATATTTTTTTTTATGTTTATTTGAAGAAAAATAAAACAATGCAATTGTAAGTAAACAGAATAATAGTTTGAGTAAGAGAATTGTAACGTAATTCGCCTAAATTTCTCCCATATGCCTGTTTAAAAAATGACTTAGTCCCCAAGTGTATATTATTTCTTGCTCAACCAATTTTTCCACATTTTAATTAGAAAAGGTCTTTTACAGTTGCATTCATAGTTGAATAAATCCAGGATCTCTATTTATGCAAATTAATTAATAATCAAATTAAATAAGAAAAATTCAAAATTAAATTTTAATAAGCGAAACTATACTTAATAGTGTGTGTGTGGTGTTAATGATATTCTTCACCTCTTTTTATCTTTTTCTTTTACCAAAAAAGAGATTAATTTGTGAATTTTCTAAATAATAAATATTTTCATCTATTTTCTTTTCATTATATATTGTCTAAATTCTTGGATGAAATCGTTCTAAGATTATTTCCATAGTCTTTTCAAATAATGATTTTTATAACATGATTATTTGATCTGTCAACTTTTTTTAGAGATCAATGTTCACGATTAACTCTTCTGTGGAGTTAAATATTTGGCTTTTTTTCTAATTTCATATTTCAAATGTATACTATAAAAAGTAATTTACATATATTTGTATTGAGCATAATTGCTGGTAAAATTACATGTTATTAATTTATAAAATATAACGCACTATAAAAGTAAAGAGATAAAAATTATATGCACTTAGAATTTAATCTAAATATATTCACAGTAAAAAAAAGTTCATATATATAGTGATTCAATCACAAATTGTCGAATATGATAAGTTTTTTTAAAAGGGAAAGTATGATAAGTTTGTTGAATTTTATAGTAATTAATCTTAAAATTCATGGTTAAACTTTTTAATTAGTTGATAACATAAAAAAATAGTTCATAAACCAAATTTCATTTTTATTCTAATTTTTTTATAGAAATGGAAAAAGAGACTTTTTTTACCTAATTAGCACCTTTTAAATTTTTATTTTCCTCAATAGAACTCTTTACTTTTATTTTCTTCAATAGCATTCTTTATTTTTTAATTCCTTAAATAACACTTTTATTTATTTTTATTCTTTATAACACTCTTTTATTTTTTTATTCTTTAATTAATGTACAATAAGTACATTAATTACGATTATTATTATTTTTTTATTTTTTTATAATTTCGTGATTGTATTTTATTATAATAATTTACTGGTTGTATTTTTTGTATTAAAAATTGATATTGAAAGAAAAAAATTATAATAAATTATAAAATTGTTATTTGAATTAAAATTTATATTTTTCATTTGTTAAAAATATATCTAAATAATTAATAGCAAAAATAAAATAAAATTGTTAAAATTTTTTTGCAAACAAATATTAATTAAACGGTTTAAAAATTTTAAATAAAATTTAATTTATTTATGAATTGATTTTAAATATTATGTTTATTACTTAAAAATTGTTAATTATTGAAATAATGCAATACATAGGTCCAAGGTAAATAAGAAAATAAATAACAATCATATATTCATTAAATAGTTTAGTTAATGGTACAGGAAATACTTTGTGTGAAATAAAACATAAAGTTTATGTTTATCAAAACTCAAAATTTATCATTTATCAAAAAAATCAATTACATCTTTATCGAAAATTAAATTTTATCTTTATAAAAAATCAAATAATATCTTTAATAAAATATCAAATTTTATCTCTATCAAAAACCAAATTCAATCTTTATCAAAAATCAAAATTTATCCTTATCAAAAATCAAATTTTATCTTTATCAGATTTTTGTTTGATTTTTGTCATTAATTATTTAGATATTTTTTAAACAAACTAAAAATACAAATTTTAATTAAAATAACAATTTTATAATTTGTTATAATTTTTCTTCCAATATCAATTTTAATATAAAAATACCATCACAAAATTATTATAATTTATTTTAATGTAATTTATTATGCCAAATTTAAATTTATTATAAAATATAAAATAAATAATTTATCATTTTTTCCTATTATAATTAATTAGTTTAAAAACCTATAAAATATTTAATTTTATTTTCTTTGTGTTCTTTTTTTTAAATATGAATTTAATTATTTTTACATTATTTTTATCTTAATTTTAATAAATAAAAAAGTGTTATTTCAGAAATTAAAAAAATAAAGAGTGCTGTTTAGGAAAATAAAAAATAAAAAATGTTATTTAAGAAAATAAAAACTAAAAATTAGGTAAAAAAAAGTCGGAAAAAAAAAAGAAAGAAAAATAGTAGAGCCGAAATGTTTAAGAAGTAAATGATAAATAAATGCATACTTCAATCTTGCCGTGTATGAACCGAAGAGAGACAGATCAAAACAACAAATTAAGAGGAGAAACACACTAGATATAATAAATAAATATGATGTTAAATAATGAAAATTTAAAACAAAAATAAATGCCATTAATACCAACAATAAAATATATTATAAATTTTTGTTATAAAATTGATGTTAACAATTATTATGAAACCTAACATCTTATATAATAATTTGACACTTCATATTTTATTAAACATGTGGCGTCATATCAAACCTAACACATGAAAAAAAAAAACAAGTAAATATAAAAATTAAACCAAACTCATTAAAAAAATACGAAATAACTAAAAAAATAAATAAAAACGAAACATAAAAAAAATTAAATCTATTATAAAAGAAGTTTAAAGAAAAATTAGAAGGTCTATTACTTTACAAAAAATCATACTATTAAAATGAAAATATTTAATTACTTATTTAGAAAACATAATAACATTTTTACTGTAAAAATCTCATACTAGGTTACAAAAATTAAAATTTGAATCTTATAAAAAATTTTAAAGATATTATCTTAATATAAAAAATAAGATTAAAAATCTTATTTAAAAATATAAGTTATAAGAATAAAAAAATATTTTAAAACCATACTTTTATTAATAACCAAATAAAACATTATTAATATGAGTGTAAATTTTATAGTACTTACATTAAAGTAAATATTAAAGAAAATAAAAATATGAGAAAAAAATTAATACATCATTAATAAATATGAATAACTAAATTGGTGTATTTATTGCTTCTTTTAAGAGATGTGTCATGTATATTAAATAAAGAGTATATAAAACGGTCTGAAAATATACGTTTCCTAAAGGGTGCATAAAAGAAAATAAAGTCAAACTGTTATTAATAGTTGGAGAGCAGTGTCTAGACCATTCTGCCCAAGTTGCACCTTTCCTTCCTCCTTCTCCACTCTCTTTAAATCCTCCACCAGCCATCTTTCTTTTTCTCCCCTAACTCTCTCTCACAGATTCAAAACCAAAAGAAAATAGAGAGAAGAGAGAAATTGAGAATCATGGTTGGTTTTTGCTTCCATTCTTATCCTCTCTTACCTTTCTTCTCAATTGATTCATATCACATGCTGCTATTCATGTCTAATTTTAATCTGTTTAATTTACTCTCTTTCTTACTGATTCTCTTGCATAGGAATTGGAACAACAGCAGACAACCAGATGGGAAGGCTATGTGAACTGGAGGAACAAGCCTGCTCTCAGAGGCCGCCATGGTGGCATGCTTGCAGCCTCTTTTGTTTTGGGTATGTCCCAAATTGATCCCATCTCTCTAACACTCAATACTTTATGATATGTGTGTGTGAGTGATGAATGTATGTGTTTGTTTTGGGTGTGATAAATTGGGTTTGATTGGAGTTAAAACTACTCCAACTGGGTTGTTTGTTTCTTATCCTCATGTGAATGTTGGCACTAATTTGTAAGTGTGTGTGTGTTTGTGTCTGTGCAGTGGTGGAAGTATTGGAGAATCTGGCATTTCTAGCCAATGCAAGCAATTTGGTGACCTACATAAATAAGTACATGCACATGTCCCCTTCAAAATCTGCAAACACTGTCACAAATTTCATGGGAACTGCTTTCCTCCTTGCCCTCCTTGGAGGTTTTCTATCTGATGCGTTTTTCACAACTTATCATATCTATCTCGTCAGCGCAGTGATTGAATTCCTGGTATGTATCTTCCACCATCATAGTACCATTTCTTCTCTCTCTCTCTCTTCCCTTGTGAATATGTGGCTTTAATTCCTCCTACAACAGCACAATCTGGTATTGATGATACCTTAATTTTTCATTTGGGTGTTTCCCTTTTACATTGCGGAGTGGTTGTTGAATAGGAGGAGTGAGAAGAGGGAAGGGACAGAAGAGATTGGGTTGTGATTAGTATTGGGTTCCTTAAAGAGCAAGCGTCTTTCAACACCATGATGTGTCTTAACCAGAATCTGAGTCAATTCGCAAGTTGCAAAGTGCAAACACAACTTGCAAGATGGGGCTGCATCAAATGATGCAACCAAATGGCTATAATAGAATTGAAAGATGTCAATGATTTAAAAAAATAATAATTAATTAATTGAAAAGAAAATTGTCTTATCTTCCCCTTTGATTCGCTTTCTTTTTGCTGCATACGTTCGCGCACTTGGTCACAGAAAACCTCATGAATTGCATGAGCGAACGCCCACTTAGATACTGGTCTAAGTCAAGAATCATATTTAAGGCTCCAAATGGGAAAGGGAAAGAGCGAGAAAGAAAGAAAAGAAAAGCATATGGGTAGCTTTATCTCAACTCACATTGGTACAACGCTAACCTTGAACTCTTAATTGTGTAAGAAATCTACTGCTAGTGGTGGCTATGAAAGACAAACAGTGCCATAGAGAGAGAGAGAAAAAAAAAAAGTGACTTGTGACACATAATAGTGTATGAGACAAAATAACAATAATGTTAAGTGGGGAGTTTTGTTTCTCTATTTTTTTTTCTTCTCATATTTATTTACTATTGTTGGTGTCATAAGAAGAAAAAGGTCAGAAGAAAAATAATTTACTTTAAAAGATAGAGGTGGACCCAGCTATTTATATTCATCTTTCATGCAACGTATAAATAATTTCCTTTGAGAATGCCTAGGACCCTATTTTTTGTGCCACTGCCACATGTTGGAGAAATAGAGATTTCGTTCAGTCAAGTTTGAACATGGAAAGTAAACATCTGTTGTCGTTTTGGCTTTCTCAAAAACACATGCCCTTCTCTGTACGCCATCACCGCTAATAACCCAGGACACTTCTTTCACATACCAATTTCCACCTCTTTCTCTTATATTTTTAATTTAATAATTTCTACATTATTCTATTTTCAAAACTTCATTATAATTTTCCAAAATAAAATATTAAAATCTTTGGAAGAATTATATGCATCTGCATAGTAGTGCTTATTTGAATTTGATAAAGGCAAATAAAACATGATTGGTAATTTTGTAAAATTAGCATGACTGGGACCGCACGCACGCCATTCTATGAGTCTATTCTCATTGTTTGATTTATGAATTTTTTTACGTTCACGTCACCTTTAATAAATACTATCTTAAGTTTTATATACAAATTTACGTCACTTTACATTGAGAGAGCAAAAAAACAGGCTGTTTTCTAATGCATAGTAATAAAAACTGATGTTGAAAAGTCAGTACTTTATTTGAATATATATTATTATATTCTTAGTTATTTATTGCTTAGTTTATCGGTATGCCCCATTTCGAGGCTATCTAACACGCAATACAAAGTCAAATCCTCTGGAACTTCAAAAAAACTGTAGGAGGTGCAATTAAAGGCTTAACGTATATTTAATACGTTATTATTTATCATGTTAAAATTTGTGCTAATATTCAAGACTTATAATTGTGGGGCTGAAATTAGGTAGAAAGGAAATAAGAATTCAAGATATTTGTAATCAAACAACATAAAACCTGGCCAACCTCGGCATTAGCTAGAGAAGTTTCATGAAACCAAACCAAGCGCGTGTGGATGTCATTTTGATAGTTACATTGTGAGAGCTGCAAAATATCACCATGCTATTGGACTGTATATGGAAGATAATATACCTTACAAATTAAGATGCCAAAATCTTAAAGTGACGTATCATAATTTGTAGTTAATAGAGTAAAATACAAGAAGTCATTTTCTATGCTATACAGTCCAGGGGCTGAAGTGGGTTTGAGCACATGACCTAGGTCCACATACGTGGCTATTTTTCGTTAACAGATGTTGACACTTCCTTATTTGGTCACATTTTAGAAATGGTACACCTTGTACTCTTTTATGTATATGGCACTTCACTGGTTGACTTTTATAATTCCATGTTCATACGTGCATTCAGAACTCAAACAGTCACTATAGTTCTGTTATATATCCATGAAATAAATTTATAGAATACTATTTTTGTAGCAATTTTTTCTTATTCTGTCTTGTTTCATCTTATATCAGATTCTCTCATCTTCCTATCTTTCTATTGTTTAATTTACGTACAACTCTTTTCTTATCAGCAAAGAGAACATTATAGGAAAAGAGTGCTCAACCCATTTGCATCTATCATATATTTTACCAGACAACTTAGTTTATAGAAAACAATTTCGTCTATACGTGCATTACCATTTGAATGGATTGATAGTTAAGTTTCTTTTTCTTCTTCATCAGACATATGTCCAAGGCTTAACCTATTAAAAATTAAACTAAACAATGAAAAGAGTGTAGAACGTATTCTTATTCTATAAATTATTCTGCACAACTGTACATGGCTAATTAGGAAATTGTGTGTGCAGGGATTGATTATACTGACTGTACAAGCTCGTGAGCCTTCACTGAAGCCACCAGCATCATGTGGTTCAACCACTCCATGTCCTGAAGTTAGTGGTGGGAAAGCAGCAATGTTATATGCTGGACTTTATTTGGTGGCTCTTGGAGTTGGAGGAATTAAGGGGTCATTACCTGCACATGGTGCTGAGCAATTTGATGAGGCTACCCCAACTGGAAGAAAGCAAAGATCAACCTTCTTCAACTACTTTGTCTTTTGCTTATCTTTTGGTGGCCTTATTGCAGTTACATTTGTAGTGTGGGTTGAAGACAACAAAGGGTGGGAATGGGGTTTTGGAATCTCTACTATAAGTATAGTTCTATCTATCCCTGTGTTCTTGGCAGGCTCTGCTACATATAGGAGCAAGATCCCTTCTGGAAGTCCACTCACAACCATTTTCAAGGTAATAACAATAACTTATAATTATTGAGTGTTGGTGCTCCCAATGTCCTTAGTTAGTAGAAGGAGGTGTTGCCCTATTTTTTAGCTTTCTTCTCCTTTAGTAGATGGACCAAACAACTTAAAAAAACTTTTTTTAAAATTAAAGTAGCTTCTTTAATTTATGTATTCTTCCTGGTTTTGACCAAGCAGGTACTGGTTGCTGCTTCACTAAGCGGCTGCTTCAATAAAAACTCTAGCAGTGCAGTGGTGAATATGAATTCAAGCCCCTCTAATCTATTCTCAGCTAGAAATGAAGGAGGAAAAGAAGATGGCATTGCAAACAAGGAAAGACAAGTCCCAACAAATACCCTCAAATGTCTCAATAGAGCACTTGAAAACAATCCAATGTGTCCATCAATAAAATGCACTGTGGAGGAAGTTGAAGATGTGAAGATAGTGCTGAAAGTACTACCTATATTTGGTTGCACCATTATGCTAAACTGCTGCCTGGCTCAACTATCCACTTTCTCTGTTGAACAAGCGGCAACAATGAACACCAAAATAGGTTCACTAAAGGTGCCACCATCCTCTTTACCATTCTTCCCAGTACTCTTTATCCTGATCCTAGCACCAGTGTATGACCACATCATCATTCCATTTGCAAGAAAAGCAACCAAAACAGAGATGGGAGTTTCTCACCTCCAAAGAATTGGAATTGGATTAGTCCTCTCCATAGTGGCTATGGCAGTGGCAGCGGTTGTTGAAGTAAAAAGGAAAAGGGTGGCAACTCACTCAGGCCTTTTGGATGCAGAACCACCTCTCCCTATCACATTCCTTTGGATTGCTTTCCAGTACTTGTTCCTTGGATCTGCTGATCTTTTCACCTTGGCTGGATTATTAGAATTTTTCTTCACAGAAGCACCATCTAGCATGAGATCTTTGGCCACATCACTCTCGTTTGCCTCTTTGGCTGTGGGATACTACCTAAGTACAGCTATTGTATCAATAGTAAATAGTGTCACTGGCAATACCTCACACAGGCCATGGCTATCTGGGCCCAACTTTAACCACTATCAGCTAGACAGGTTTTACTGGCTTATGTGTGTGCTAAGTGCCTTGAACTTCTTACATTACATGTTTTGGGCTATCAAATACAAATATAGAGGGACGGGAACTACAACTGGATGAAGAAAACAAAGGGAAAGTTTTCAAATAGTATATACATAAGGCCTTAAGTTTACAAGGCCATTAATCAAAATATTTTCCAGCAATTCCTAGCAATAGATATGTAATAGACTGAGAGAGAATCTCTCTTTTAGAAAAGAAGGGTAAACAAGTCCTTAAACAAAGTGAAGAGGGTACATCGTGTGTAATCAAATGCGCTTTCATTAAGGTTTAGGTGAGAGCAAATGACTTGCACCTGTGCCCTTACTCAACTCGTTAACTTATTTAGTAGTATGATAGATGATTTTCCTGTTATTGCAGTGAAGTTTGACCCCCAATGCTTAATTAGTAATCGAAACTAACAATGATATTTATTTTGCATGAAATCTTTTTTTTTTTTTTACTAAATTACACTTCTTTCATTGAGAGATATTTAAATAATATTTTCCTTTTTTTTTTAATATATTCTTCTTTGAAATAAATATGATTTTCTATTTTTCATATAAATGTTTAAAGTGAGAAAGTTCGTACGTAATTCCTTCTGACAAAGATATATAATAAGATCATGGCATGCTAACGAGTATCTGCGAGTGCTATTGGTTAAATGTTTTTACACTACTTTTAAAAAAATTATATATTGACAAATTTTTAGTTATCAAATAAAATTATTATTAATTATAATTAAAAATAACTAAATTAGATTTTAATTATTGAATAACTATAAAATAAAAGTAATAATTAAATTTAGTGACCAATTAAGTCAAAATAATTGGTATATATCATTAACTATTAAGATAGATTCTAAATTAGTATCTTATCTAATTAAGTTAGATACTAATTTAGAATCTAATAGTATAAGTAGCTAAAACAGTGGTAGTTAATGTTAGATATAGATTATCTTGACTTGATTGGTTACTAAATCCCATCATATTTGTAATTATTTTACAACCAAAACATAATTTGATGATTATTTTGGTCACAATTAACAATCATTTTATTTAGTAGCTAAATATTGATCTATAAATAGTTTTTTTTAGTGTTAATTGTCTAAAACCTATTTTATTAATTTCCTAAAAAATATTAAATAACTTGTATATTTGTAATATCATAATAAGTATTTGTTGATGAAATCTTTTTTTTCTTAACTAATAATAAGCTACTAAAGTTTGGATAAATTCCATAAGGTTTGGGTCCTTTTAAAAAATTGTATTACTACAATCCCTATAAAATATAAATATAATTTTTAGCATTCCCCATATAATGACGTACGTTACTGATTTTAAGATGTGAGGGAAACGATAATTAATATGTTAGTGACCCTAATCCATAACTGATACATAATGAGATTCAATATGTGATTGGGCAAAAAATAAAACACAAACAAAGATAGTAGACAAAAAAAATTTGAACCGAAAGAATTTTATGCATGGGTATGAGATGGAAATTTTTTCATGATGAATCAAAGAGAGTGTATGTTTTCATGATGAATCAAAGAGAGTGTGTAGAAAGAAAAAGAATAGACGGAAGAGATGAATGTAGAAAGAATTTATATAAAAATGTGAGAGAGAAAAAATATATGTTTTTGATTGATTAAATCGATCTCAAAGATTACAACACTTTTCTCATATTTAAATTTGGATTCAAAATAATATATAATTATTTTTTATCATGAAGATACACGTTTTAGTCAACCTTAACTTAAAAAAATATTAAAATATATTATATTAACTTTGATCCATTTAATGCTAACTTAAATAAATAATAAAATCTAATACTAATTTAAATAAATATAAATATTAAGAATAAATAGATTAATGTCAACTAAATAATCCTAACATTATTTATTTTTAATATTTATTTAAATTAGTATTGACTAAGTCGAATACTAACAAAAATAATTTTATTTATTAAAAATATTTAAAATTTGTTAGTATTGACTTAGAGTTAAAGTATGTAATATTAAGTAAACTTTACTATCCTAAGGTAAATCAATACTAATATGAATATTTTTATTTATTAGAAAAAGTTAAAAATAAATAAATTTGATTTAAAGTTGACTTAATCAACTTATTAGTGTCTAACATCAAACATACACTACTTAATAGTTAATTTGTCACATTTTTGTAATGAGCATCATCTTGTCAAATATATATATATATATATATATATATATATATATATATATATATATATATATATATATATATATATATATATGTATATGTATATGTATGTATATGTATATGTATGTATATATATACATATATAATATAAAATTAAATTTAAAAATAATTTTACATTTAAAAAATTAACCTATTCGTATTACTAAATGATGCTAATGTTTAGAAGTTAGATTGATATTAACTTGTAGTGTTTAGAAAATATACAGAAATTGGTTCATCTCTTTAATTTTTTCTTCTTGTAACGAGGGTATGAATAAAATTTTAAACGTTATATTATTTACAACCCCGTGTAATATTTTACTTTACACGTCAATTATTTCATGTACACTTTTTAATTTTTTTATCCCGTACAACGTAGAGAACCTTATATAAATACAATTTCTAGAAAATAAAAGTCAGATAAAAGGAGTTTATTGTTATTTATTACACAAAGAGCCCATTTAGACAGCTTGAATAGCAAATTTGGATTGAAGGAGGACTCATTGTTGAATCAAAATTCTATTTGGTATTTGTCAAACTCAAGAAATATTAATCCTTATTTCGTTAATAATGAACAAAAAGTCCTAATCAAAATGTTTTTATGTAAGCAAAACATGGTGTTAAAACATATATACTAGCATTATTGAGCTATGAGATCAAATTTTGACACCGAGTAGATATAATAATATAAATCCACCCTAAATAAAAGCACATAAAGAGTGGGTTTTTAGGGTTTCATTTTGAATATAGAGGGTATGGAACATGTTGTAATGAACCTTGGGAGTGGTGAGAGTTTTAATTTCACCAATTAATGAAGATAAGGTCTATACAGTATGATAATGAATCTGCAACTTTTTCGCCTATTTATGGCACACAATTCATTGCCACTACATTTTTCAATAAAACCAAAACAAAACAATTAAGAAAAATAATGTTATTTATAAATTCAAATGACTTATCTCTCAATATGGGGATGTAGCTCAGATGGTAGAGCGCTCGCTTAGCATGCGAGAGGTACGGGGATCGATACCCCGCATCTCCATTTTTGTTTTGATTTTGAATTATTTCGATTTTTAGTTTTGTAGACCCAAAATAAAATATTTATTATATTTCTCTAAACTTATAATTAATAAATATTTTTGTCATAAACCATTCTGTAATAAAAATAAATTTTGGACATATAATACACAATTTTATTGTGATTATATAAAACTGATTTTAATTATTAGCAATTTAAAAAATATTGAATAAAAACGAAATGAAAATGATAGATAGAAATGCCTGAGTGGTGCTTAATACTTAAAGTAAATTTGATAAGCCGGAGTGAGCAAAATAATTGTTCGGTGTTTAGTTTAAAAAAAATATGGAAAAGATAAATCAAGATAATAGGAGAGGTCAAAAACTTTATCTTTTTTATTTATACAATAAGTTATGTAAAAAAACTCATCTCAATTATAAAATTTCCGAAACACAAAAATATTCACTAATGTTATAACTATTAGGTCACTATTAATGCAGTCACTATTGTCACCATTCTACAAATCAAAATACTTTACTGTATTAATAATATAGAAATTAAATTTAAATAATTGCTATTACTAGGAAAATGATTCACATAAATTACTTCTTAACTGAAATTCATAATTAAATAAATAAACGTTTTAAAATAAACTTAACGTTAATTGTAATAAAAACGTTAGTAGAAAACAATTTAAAAAAAACTAAAAATAATTAATCATCTCTATTATGATGTCACAACTACTTAAAATATTCAACAAAATAAAAAAACGTAAAAAAAATGTAACATCCTTAATTTTAATTTTTATAATAATAATTACTTTATCATGATTCTCATAAGAAAGTCAAAAGAAATATCAAAATTTTAATATATAACATTAATATTTTTAAATATATTTTTCGAAAACAAAATTGGAAAACAACAAAATAATAATTTTAAAACAACAGTAATAATATTTTATGGAAGCAGTTCAACATTGTAGTCTATAAAACTGTAGTTCCGGAAAATGGGTTGAATAAAGTTTTTTAAGAAAGCATTTTATTAAGAAGGGTCCATTAGACGTTATATGGAAGTTATATGATAGTTTTATTCATAAATATTTTAAAACATTTTTAAAAGTGGAAGTTATAAGATAGTTTTATTCATAAATATTTTAAAACAAAAGAGAACAAAAAAAATATGCAATACATATTATCAAATATTAACAATCACGTAGCTTTTATATTATAGTTCACGTAAACTAGATTATGTTCGTTTTTTTTTTTTTATAAAATCAAAGATATAATAACTAGTATCACTTCTAACTTACTAAATATATAAAAATACTTACTAAATATATAAAGATACTTATGTCTATTCATATATACATAATTTTTTTTAAACTCCTCATAAGTTTAAATATAAGTACACAAATATATACATTATTTTTTAAAAAAAACTCCTTATTAGTTTAAATATAAGTATACAAAATTTCTTTAGGTATAAGTACATGAAATCTCTTAAAGTAAAGTAAATTTAGTTTTCTCATGTTATTTATTAAAACTTTTCCTAAGTTTAAACACCAGTATATATAACCTTTCTAGATATAAAGTACATAAAGTTTCTCCAAAGTATATAATAATAAAATTATTGTTGATTATAAGATTCACACTTGTACCACTTCATATTTATAATATAATACTATTTCAAATACTATGATTAACATTATAATCGAATGATTTAAATAATCATATATCCGCTTTAAGAATAAATCAGTATTATTATAATAGACACAAAAGGATTTATATAAAATATTGTATCTAACTCAATGATTAACAAATCAAAAGTTTCTTCTAACACTTCTCATTTGACAAATCCATGAACTTAGACAAATGAAATCTCCGTCTGATGTGAATTCGAAGAACCGATGAACATGAAGTGTTCGACATAGCTCTCATATACTCCTTTGGTGTGGTTTTTTTGTTTTGGTCAAGTTCAAGAGGGGCAGTGAATTGAACATTTGAAAATTTTCGCAAATGATTCTGTTTAATGTGAAGAATGAATTATTTTTATTGAAAACTATTCAAGATGATATGTAAAGCAAACAACAAAGGTTCAAAAAACAGTTCCAGTACAATATCAGTCAATCAAACACAACAAACTAAAAACAGAAAGCAGTTCTTGAAAACCCTGTGTACAGTAAAAACAATTCTTAAAGATTATTTCAAGAACTCAAAGAATTAGATCAAATTCAGGTTTGAAATGAATTACAGATTAAAAAAATCTTTTATCAAACAACACAAATTATATTTAATGTGTGAAATCTGTTTTTAACCAATAATCGTGACAAATCAACTTTTCTGGAGAAAAATGATTGATGAACAGTAAACTCAGTAAGTTACGAAAATGCAGATTTACAGAAAACTAGTATACTGATTATTGATCAGATTTAGAACTGTCAAGAATAGACTATATTTAAACATAATATACGTTTTCAAAAGTTACTTAAAAATATTTTCAGAAAGTTGAGGAAATCATTCAATTAGCAAGATTTAACAGATTTTGAAAAATCAAGAAAAGCAGCAAGATTTATCAAGAACAGTCAAGAGAGAGCAAGAGAGAACAAGGCACAACAAGTTATCCTGGTTCACCCTTCCACAAGGGCTACGTCTAGTCCTTTACACTATTGTAAGGATTTCCATTATAAAAAGATCAAACCAGATCAGTTTACAGAAATTCAACAACTTGCTACCCGCAAGAATACACTGCTCCCCGCATAAAACAATCTGCTGAAACCTGTAATAGATCAAGAACTATACATAATCCACTATATAACCCAGAAAAACCCTTACTGATCCCCTCAACAAGTTATAACCTGTATAGAACCCATTGTACAAACAGAATTACTGTCGCAACCGGTATCACGACGGGGAATGGCGAACAAAAAAAATAATTTAATTTAAAAACAAGGGAGTCGCCACCATAGTTTATTATGGAAAACTATAGAAAAACAAAAAATAAGTCTGCAAAAACAGATTAAGGTTCGGGAGTCGGTTACGTGTAGGGAAGGTATCAGCACCCTACGACGCCCGTCTTAAGACGATACCTTTAATTAATTGAGTAAAATAGATGTGGTTTTCAAATATTTATTTTTCCCAAAAATAAAAATAAATAAATAAATAAAAAGATACAAACAAAGAAAATATTTCTTAAAATTTTTGGGCCCGAC
>Ga0209700_107648_pt1 | contig 14890 bp, 6 predicted proteins | sample SiratroredBW_FD_187528 | JGI IMG/M metagenome (GOLD analysis project Ga0209700, IMG submission 187528) | Root nodule microbial communities of legume samples collected from California, USA - Siratro red BW (SPAdes) (version 2) | ecosystem: Host-associated > Plants > Roots > Nodule | place: USA...
AAAAAAAAAAAAAAAAAAAAAAAAAAAAAAAAAAAAAAAAAAAAAAAAAAAAAAAAAAAAAAAAAAAAAAAAAAAAAAAAAAAAAAAAAAAAAAAAAAAAAAAAAAAAAAAAATTAAAAAAGAAAAAATAAAAAATAAAAAAAAGAAGAACAATAAGATAAAAAAAAAATAAAAAAAATAAGAAACTCTCGTTTTTGGCGCATTCTTCGTGCCCGCCCAACACACATTCCTGCTTACAATGCTTCTTTCGAAATCCATTTTTCATGCGACGACGTTTTCATGCATTGCTATTGGAAACTCGAGGCTCTTGTCATTCACCACTGCCACCATTGGTTTATCTTCTACTTCATCTATCTCCAATCCTTTCACCGTCATCAAATCACACAAGCATATACTCTTTCACTACCTCAAAAATCGAACTTTAGACCAAGCTCGCGCCTTTTTTGATCAAATCCACTCTCCCCATGTCTCCCTCTACACCATAATGCTCCATGCTTACGCTCACAACCACAGACTTCGCGAAGCTATCGACCTCTTTCGTCAAATTCCCTTCAAGGACGTCGTTTCCTGGAACTCCATGATTAAGGGGTGTCTCCATTGCGGCGATATTATCACCGCCCGGAAGCTGTTCGACGAAATGCCCCACCGAACCGTTGTGACGTGGACCACCCTCGTGGATGGGTTACTGCGCTTGGGAGTTGTTGAGGAGGCTGAAGCCTTGTTCTGGGCAATGGACCCTGTGGACAGGGACGTGGCTGCTTGGAATGCAATGATTCATGGGTATTGTGGTAATGGTAGAGTTGATGATGCTTTGCGCTTGTTCCGCCTAATGCCTTCTAAGGATGTGATTTCTTGGAGTTGTATGATGGCTGGGCTTGATCACAATGGGGAGAGTGAACAAGCGTTGGTTGTTTTTCGCGACATGGTGGCTTCTGGAGTGTGTCCATCTTCTGTTAGCTTGGTTTGTGGATTGTCTGCTGCTGCTAAGATACTGGCTTTTGACGTGGGGATTCAAATTCATTGCTCTGCGTTCAAGCTGGGTGACTGGCGTTTTGATGAATTTGTATCTTCTTCTCTGGTGACGTTTTATAGTTGTTGCAAACAGATGGAAGCTGCATGCCGGGTTTTTGGTGAGACAGTTTGTAAGAATGTGGTGGTTTGGACAGGTCTATTGACGGGGTATGGTTTGAATGATAAGCATCTAGAGGCGTTGGAGGTGTTTAGAGAAATGATGAGAATTGGTGTGATTCCAAATGAGTCTTCCTTCACCAGTGCTTTGAATTCTTGTTGTGGATTGGAGGATCTTGGGAGGGGGAAAGTGATCCATGCTGAGGTGGTTAAGATGGGTTTGGAAAGTGGTGGATATGTGGGAGGTTCTCTTGTTGTTATGTATAGTAAATGTGGTTATGTCAGTGATGCAGTTTCTGTGTTTAAGGGGATTAATGAGAAGAGTATTGTCTCTTGGAACACGGTTATTGTTGGTTGTGCACAGCATGGATGTGGCATGTGGGTTCTAGCATTCTTTAATCAAATGCTGCGTCGAAGAGTTGACCCAGATGGAATCACATTAACTGGTTTGCTTTCTGCTTGTAGTCGCTCTGGTATGTTACAAAAAGCAAGGTGCATCTTTCGATACTTTGGCCAGGAAAGGTCAGTTACACTTACGGTTGAGCACTATGCAAGCATGGTGGATGTACTTGGCCGGTGTGGAAAGCTTGAGGAAGCAGAAGCACTGGTGATGAGCATGCCAATGAAAGCAAATTCAATGGTATGGCTGGCTTTACTGAGTGCATGCAGGAAGCACTCTAATTTAGCTGTTGCTGAAAGAGCTGCAAATCGGATATTTGAAATGGAACCTGATTGTAGTGCTGCATATGTATTGCTGTCAAATTTGTACGCTTCTTCGAGCAGATGGGCTGAAGTAGCTTTGATACGTAAAAAAATGAAACGTAATGGAGTTGTGAAACAACCAGGATCCAGTTGGCTAACCTTAAAAGGACAAAAGCACAAATTTCTCTCTGCAGATAGGTCACATCCTCTTACTGAGAAAATTTATCAAAAGCTAGAGTGGTTAGGAGTGAAGTTAAAAGAATTAGGTTATGTTCCAGATCAACAATTCGCTTTGCACGATGTGGAAACTGAGCAAAAAGAAGAAATGCTGTCTTGCCATAGTGAAAGGCTTGCAATTGCATTTGGGTTGCTTAGCACTGTGGAAGGCAGTACAATAACAGTAATGAAAAATCTACGTGTATGTGGCGATTGTCATACTGCAATAAAGCTTATGACAAACATTGTTGACCGTGAGATTGTAATACGTGATTCTAGCCGCTTTCATCACTTTAAGAATGGCATATGTTCCTGTGGAGATTATTGGTAGGACATTGCTCGTGCAAAAGAGTCTAATTTATTACACACGGGGCATCATCGTAGTTCTTAAAAGCCGGGAAGGAAAAAACTATGAATGTGAATGACTATTTGCTCTGCACTGCAGATCCTTGGTAAAGATAACGAAATTGGCGTATTACATGAATCAGGAAGAAGCCTCATTCACTCCCTTCCAACAACTGAAACAACCATTTCTTGCACCAATGCAGCATCAAAACATGTTGAGCTTCTACCTTGTGCAACACGCAGCCTTACCCTCTCAATCCCACAACATTGGGGTGCCTATGTTTGCAAATTTTTTAGCCTGTTTGACAAATTCTTTTCTCTGTTTTGTCAGTCCTTTTAGCCACATCACTCTCAATAATAAACCATTCTCCAGAGATGCCTTGTAAGATGTGCCATGACTGCTTCTTCCTAAACTTCGGCTGGCGCTCTAGATAGCTCCTCATGTGTCAATGTGATTGCATCATCAAGAAAATATAGCTCTCCTATCAATTTATTTGCTGATCTTGAATATAGTCTTGCATGATTTCCTACAGAAACTGCATCACTAGAAATAGTGAAGAAAACTGGCTATTTTCTGATGGGGAGAAACCTGCTACAGCTGCCCTTTTTTCATCATGGCTGATTATCTCTAATGATGATCCTTTCTGTGAGGTCACAAGATCTTTCCCCGGATACAACCAAAGCACCACTCAAGTCTTTCGCGCCACCAGGGCCAATGGTGTGTAGTTGAGGATTCTCCTTTATATCCTTAGCAATAGCATATTCTGGTGGAAATCTTGATATTCGGATGCTGTGTAGATGAGATAACAGAAAGCAGAGCTAACATGAAGAGAACAGCAATCACACTTGACACCGTGATTACCACTTTAACAATAAAGCTGACAGGCTTCTTGTTGAAACTTTCATCAGGATCATTGGTTGCTCCAGAAGGACCATTTGGAAATTGCAACCGATTATTCCCAGGATAGAAAGAAGAACTAGGGAACTTGCTAGGGTTTTCTGGGACAACTCCAGACAGTTCATTGTCTGAAGCATTTAATTTTTTAGCCCCTTTGGCATGTTAGCTGGTAAAGGGCCTCTAAAATTATTTTTGGACATATCCAAGGAATCTAGGGAACTCATGCTAGCAATTGTAGTTGGAAGAGAACCAGAAAAATGATTTCCAGCAATATTGAGAACTTTTAGGCCCCAAACTCAGCAGGAAAAGAACCATTAAACTGGTTATGAGAAAGTTCAAGAATCTCAATATTGGAAAGACTACGAGAAAAGGATGATAAATTAATTCAGCCACATATCATATTATTTTCAAGATGGAAATCTTGAAAAGTTGGCATTGGTAGCATATTAACTAGAAATATTCCATCTAACTGGTTGTAACTAAGGTCAACCATTTTAAGCTTTGGATACTGTCTTAAGATTCTTGGGAGGGACCTGCTACGAGTGTTATGTAAAAGATTCATGTAATAGCAAAAACTGTATAGTTACATCAGGGATAGGTCCTGTCAAGTCATTCCTACTGAGATATCAAGAAATTCAAACACTGTGTCGATGATTTTTCGTGATCAAGAACTTGAATCTTTGGATATATATAATTGTAGCGTCACATAGAGCGCTATAATATCCTTTTTTCCCTACGTATTTTGAAATTTTCATGCCTTTTCTATAGTGGCAAATAGTTTTCTTCCTCTCTTTCTGTGTATCCTCGTTTTTCTTCCTCCGTGGTCTAACCGAGAGTATCTGAATATAACACAGCTTTCTAGACTTTCGCACAAAATGGACAAGATCAACAGAGACAATTATGGTCATTTTTGGTACCATATTGCTCTACCCTTGAATAACAAACTAAGCATAAAAAAAGCAGATAATCAGCGTGACAAAGATGGTTGGATGTTTAGATTCCTTACCTGAAATACCAGATACTGCCTTCTTGATCTTTTTTCTTGATTTTGTTATCATAGAATTCCACCTACTGCACCACTTTCTGTCAGCAAAAATTAGACAACTCATGAGAAACACATGTCAGTATTTTCTTTATATATAATAGAAGTTAATACATCTCTTCATAAGAGGAGTTATTTTTTAATTTAATTTTGATATATTGGCAAAATTATTTTGTATAATCAAATCAACATATTAAAAATTATTAATTTAGATATAAGTTTTGAAATAATTATTATATAGTGGATTTTTTTAATTATATAAAAACTCGTGATTAAATAATAATACAAAAAATATTTGCTTTAATGTATTGCAATTCAATTTTTGTTTTCTTGATCCTTCAATTTTTCCACTTTCACTTTTCTTCTCTTTTAAAACAATGGAAATTGACATTTTTTTTATTCATCCTAAGGAAACTCAGATTTCACGATTTAATTAGTCAACAAAATTGTTTATCAGTTTCTTAATTCGTACATTAAGAGTATAATTTATTGGTGAAAAAGTATGAAATGAAATGATGATATATTCTGCTGTTTGGATAGGTAAAATAAGAGCAAATTATAACTTATTTTATCCTATTATTGTTTATTTTTATATTTTCTTTTTCTCTTAATTTGGATGAATGAGATTGGACAATTTTATTTTCATAAACACTATGAGAAAAAAAATATCATTTCTTTCCATCATTCCCAACTAACTCATACACTCCAGAGTGGACTAATTAAAAATTATTGTAATTAAACAAAATTAATCTGTTTTAAACATGCATTGACAGTAATTAACTACAAATTGTTTGGACATTGGTGGGTGCCAACAAATTGTGACATGAAATGATGAAAAAAACATATCACAACCTTCCTTATATGTATCTCATTCTCTCTTGTGGATTTCAAACTCACCTCTCTCGATTCATTCATTCACAGCTATTTTTATTCTCTTCTTTTTTTCTCTCTGTAATCTATCTTTGCACACTCAATTATTAGTTTCTCTCTTCTTCTCATTTTCTTCTCCTTCCCTCATGTCACCTCAAGAACATAATTCGTTTTATGCAAACGTTATTATTATTAGTTTTTCAAAAATAATTTCCTGATACCCAGCAATCCAACATTTTTTCACCGTGTGACGACCATTTGCATTCGTTGTAACCGAGGATATCTCAAATTTAAGGTTGCTGAGAAAATTTTGTTGTAGCTCTGGTTTCAGTACTTCCTTTTTTTTCTTTTTGTTGAATTTTTGGGGGTTTTCATCACTTGAAAAATGAAAATGGGGTAAGAGGTTACCCCATTGTTATCATTTTTGTTGCGAATGATTAATGTACGCAAATGCTTGCAAAAATCTAATTATACTGCAAGAAAATTCAATATTGAACAGAGAGGACAAAACAATTTTGATGTCTGCAGATAATACCAAAATTTGCTTCTTTTCTAATTCTTACTTTTGATGTTTGATCTTTCTATCTTCCCCTCCTTTCTCTTGAAGATTAATTAGACTAATCTGAGGGTAATTCCATTGATGATGTTAATTATTCAAATACTGATTTTTATTTAAAGTTATTTTTTGGGGAAAGGATTAAGGAACTAAAGATTACTTAGAAGAAAAGTAATGTTACAATAGGATTTCGTGGGGCTTTTGTTTTGTTAGTATATAACGAGATCTTTCTATCTTTCCAGGTTCTTTAGCTTGGCTGCTATTATAGGACTTGCAGTTTGAACCGTTGCTGGCTTCAAAGGTGGCAATGAGTGATAAACAGTCGGAATTTGGAAGGCCTGTCTCAAGTATGCTATGATTCTTAATTTCATGCTCTCATGTATTTAACTGTTTTTTCCTTATTAAAGTCCATATAAACTCATGTTTGAATAAGCATAAGAATAACTAATAGAAAAATAATAATTTGATAATTAAAAGAATAGGCTTATTTCTTAAAATAGATTGAACTCAAGCTTCTTTATATTTGAAATTTGGGTTCTTGAATGAGAAACAGTAGGAATATTTTATACCAATTAATCATAAACAAACTCATATAAACGACTAAAGCAAATTCACACTTATTCCTAACATGAAAACAGGCCAAATCTGTTTAAGACAAATTTGATGATGCATATTTCCATCTCTAGTTGTGAAAGTAAAGTTATTTTCTTGAGAAGTTGAACGATTGGCAGGTCTCTTACAGGTAAAAGAAGAGTGAAGGATTTATTGCTTCAAAAAGATAATCGTGTTTGTGCTGATTGTAATGCTCCAGATCCTAAATGGGCGTAAGTGTATTCACCTATGCACCAATTTTTATTTTTTTTCTTTTAGTGGTTTATGGTCATGATCACTGATTATAATACTCAAAACTGGAGTCTGAGTGTTGACCATTTTATGGAAGGATTTATTAAGATCCTTGTGATTAAGTTATAGGAAACTAACTACATGAATTTTTCTATATAGAAAAATGTGGAATGCATATTACCTCCTAATTGTGAACCTTTTTTTCTAATTGCTTCTTCAGATCAGCGAACATTGGAGTTTTTATATGCTTAAAATGCTGTGGTGTGCACAGAAGTCTTGGTTCTCATATATCAAAGGTAATGTTCCTGACCAACTTTACTTTAAGAAAGAAGATTTTATTTTTACCAAGGACTGTATAAACTGAGTTCCTTCTTCTTTTGTCTAGTACAAAATGAGAGACCAATAATAACCTACATATATGGTTAGTTATTTTTTTGAAATGGGTTCATCTTGATTTGATGAGAAAAGAACAAACAACCACTCTTAAATGTCTGTAATTGTGAAGTAGTCTGCTGAAATTTACTTTGTTTGGGTGCATTCATTTGTTTCATATTTACTGCCCTATGTTGTATGTGCTGGCAGACCAGCCATATTCTTAGATTCGGAGCATGCCGTGATATCTTGTGAAATTATTTTAGACAAAGAGAGACTAAAATTAATCATCTGAGACTAGAAGTGTAAACTTTGCAAATAAGGCTTTCTTTTCAATATACTAATTACTTATCCTGTAATATATCTATAACAACTATTCTTTCTGTAATATCCGTTGTTAAATGAAGACTAGTAGGAGTGGAAAATATTGTCTTAATAGATAAATTATTACAAGGTATCCCTTCTCATGTCTTTTTATGAAATGTGAAGCTTCAATTTAGTGTTGCTCCTACCTATGGAGTATGCTCTTTGAGTTTCTCTTGGCGTTTATTGTCATATATGCTTAGTTTTTTCACATTTTTCTTACATGATTTTAAAATATAATGTGGAGAAGTAGGTCATTTTAATTCTGATTTTGTCAACTTTTGTACTGGATACGTGATGCAAGTGAAATTTTATATCAAAGATAGGAGAACCAACCAACTTATAGACATAGGTGCTATATGTAATAATAAGAAGTGAGAAATGAATCTCTGTAACTCTTGACTGAGAAGTAAACTTGCTATTTTGATAACGTGCCTAAGGCACTGAGGCAAGGTGCATGAAGTTTGTTTTTTAAATCATATCATGCCCTGCTTGCTTTTCAATGAGTTGTTTCTATCTAGTTAATAGTGTAAAGAACTTATTTATGTGATCATGCATTAAAGCCCAAGAACATTTTACTTTTTCTTTCAGGTTTTGTCTGTGACATTGGATGAATGGTCAAGTGATGAAATAGATGCAATGGTTGAAGTTGGAGGAAATTCTTCTGCTAATTCAATTTATGAGGCTTATATTCCACAAGGATGTACAAAACCTGGACCAGTTGCCAGTCATGAGCAGCGCGAAAAATTCATCCGGTTAGATAGTTTTCATTAACACTTAGCATCATTTTGCTTCTTTTATAAATTTATTATATTTATGGTCACCACAAAGTGGGTAAAGCTTTTAGGCTACTTTAGATGATACTGATATGAACGTGTGTACTCTGGCTTTCTCATGATTTTTTTCAGCATTTGGCTTTGCTGAGTCATTTATTTCCAAGATTACGTTATTTTCTGCTACCATTTCTAATAGCAGTTCATTGTCCTAGGTTGATCATTGACTGATCAAGGTCGAGTTGGGATATTGTTCATTGTAGCATCGTCAACGATACCAATTTTTTTTTAATCGAAATCTATGATACCGAAATTATCAATGCTGGAGTTAGGAGTTCCATTTTAACTGTGGCAATTTTTACTGCAGGTCAAAGTATGAACGTCAAGAATTTTTGAAACCTAGTTTGCGCATTATGTCGGGAAAAATGAATCCCCCATCAAGTATTTCCAAGGGGATTATGGATAATTTTCGAAGTACTAGTGGTTCACGTGAGGTAATTATATTTTATATTTTATTCCCTTTGATTGGAATTGTGTTTCTTTGTTGACTATATGTTGAGTTAGAATATCAATGTGAACTAGATCTCCACTGAGTTAAATTGATGTTATACCCAGATGAAAGCTTTCTAATTGAGATAATTTTAAATGGACAATACCTGCTGTACTCGTCCAAGTTTACAACTTTGGTAGTGCATGCAATGAAATTATTTTCATGAATGGTTTTCCTTGGATGTTTGACTGATATTTATGGTCATAACAGGAAGAAATGGCAGGATTTATTGGAAAGTTGAAGGTAAAAGTGATCAAAGGCACCGATTTAGCTATCAGAGATATGATGACCAGTGATCCATATGTTATCTTCACACTTGGCCAACAGGTTGGTTGTTCTCAGTTCTCATTGGCATATATTCATGAGAAACTTTTGCTCTTTATGTTTTATTTTTAATTTTTAATTGAACATTTCTAGACGTTGATAACTTTCTTTCTGATTTGGCTTTGGTGCTACACCTTCAGACTGTTCAGACAACTGTAATAAAGAGTAATTTGAATCCAGTCTGGAATGAAGAGCTTATGCTGTCTGTTACTAAGCAATTTGGATTTTTGAATTTGGTAAGGTTGAATTTTATCTTGTCTTTGTTAGAAAATGGAAACAAATTCTGTGTCTATTCTACATTTCTGCCATGTGCATCCTAATCAGTTGAGCTTCCTTCTTCCTAATTCCTCAACATTGCATGACTCTTTCATCGTAAAACCAAACCCTGCTCAAAGCTTCCTTCTCTCTTGCACCCTTTCTCTACATTGAAAATCAAATATATTTTCCCCAACCGTCCTCTAGTGGTGGGACTATAGTTTGGAGCAAGGTAACTGTCTATAGCCTCCACCCGTCTGGGGTATCTTATTTGGTGGTTGGATTATTTGGATCCTAATGTGTGAAGCTTCTAGCTGTCTTTGCATGTGTGTGTTATGGTATGAAGATATAAAAACCACATTATCATAACCTCTGGTTACATTGCATTGCAGAAGGTATTTGATTATGACTTATTTTCATCTGATGATATAATGGGAGAAGCAGACATTGATCTTCAACCCCTAATTACATCTGCAAGGGCCTATGGAGATCCTAGAATGTTTGAAAATATGCAGATAGGAAAATGGCTGAAATCCCATGACAATGCGCTTATAGATGACAGCGCAGTCAATATTGTTGATGGTAAGGTTAAACAGGAGATATTACTCAAGCTCCAGAACGTTGAATCTGGAGAATTAGAGTTATCACTTGAGTGGATACCTCTTGAGTCTTGATCATCAGGTAAATTGCTTTTAATTAAACTTTCCATTTTCTCGTAAAGATTTTTTTTTTCTAATTTTATGCTGCTTTTGGTCATCAACCTATGACAAATAACTAAACATTTTGTGTTCATTTCTCTAATTTTTGCAACTAAATTATTAAACTACACATGATGAAGTTTAGATGAAGAAGGAATGGATAGCTGCATGACAGCTTCGTTGTCTCTGTTGCAATTGGTGTATACAAAAATGCTTTCTTAAAAAACCATGATAACTTGTGCTTAGATATATTTTTCTACTTTCCTCCTACCATTTAATTTTACAAGAATGATCACTATAAAATTTGTGTGAGAAAATATACTTGTTAAATTTTATCCCATGTTTACAAGAATGATCGCTATAAAATTTGTGTGAGAAAATATACTTGTTAATTTTTATCCCATGTTTCATTTTGAGTGAAATATGAAATATTCCCATTTTTTGCATAATCCCAGTGTTGTTTAGAAAATTTCTGTTTTACTATAGTAGCCATTTATGATTTTTTTTAAATGATCAAGAAAATATTTGAATATATATAATTCCAAAAAATATATAAATATTTAACTAGGCAACACTTTCACTTTATTAATGTTTTCTCTACTTTGCTTGGTGCAATACTATGAAAGGTAAGTTAAATAGAAAAAATTATAAAGGGGGTAATTACTTTACCAATAGTGTTGTTTGAAAAACAGTAATTGCCAGTATAACCAAATTTTCTAAGATTTTGTTGGTTTGAAATTTGACGTCAATATTAGATCTTAGATGCTCAAAAGGTTGAGTTGTTCTAAGATGGACATTGAAAATTACGCTTTTCTGTGTCAATTTATCAGATTAATTAAAAAATCATTATTATAACAGATAAGAATTTTTTTAACCTTTATATTCAAAATCAAATTTTTTTTGTCAAATGTTTAAGAGAACTCGAAAAAAAAAAAGTGACTGTTTCTTCAAATTTGAGTAGACTATTTCAGTTGACTATTCATTTTACATAATTTTTATCAATTGATGTTTTATTTACATTTCCTACAGGAAATCCTTATCTAGAACTGAATGAAGCATTCTTGGATCGAAAGGGGAACGATAATTCGAATTCCTGATCAATAACAGTACGGCGCGTGAGAAAGAAGAAGAAGAAGAAAAAAAAGAAGAAATTTTGAGACGGTGTTCATATGTTGCTGTGATATATTATTCCTTACTTTTTTCACAAAGGTTATGTTTGTACACACATTTTATAATCACTTTCAAAAAAAATATTCATAAATTAAAATCAGTTCATGAATATATATATATATATATATATATATATATATATATATATATATATATATATTAAAAACTAGTTTTTCAAAAATAAAGTAATGGAGAAATTATTATTTTGTACCTTTTTATCTTAATAATATTTATAAAGGTAATTTGTTTAATTATATATTATAGTTATTTAACGACGGAGAATAGAAAAGGCGAAATAAATAAAGAAGTATATATTATATTATTATATAATAAAGTCATAAATCTAACACCGTTACGCTACGCTTTACATGCAACGTGGAATTAATCATACAACACTACCGAGAGAAATGAACGAAGCAATGAAAAATCAAAATCAAAATGAGAGCACAATTCTAAGGGTTGCGTACCACCAATTGCAATTTGTTGTTCTTCTCTTCATCATTTTCACCTTCATTCCCATTCTCCACGCAAAACGCTGCGTTTAGCTTCTTCTGCTTTCTGTTTCGGTGCCTGAACAAATAGATCACGCCCGAAACCACAAGCAGAACCGCGCCGGCCACGCCGCAGACCAGACTCGCCACCGTCAGCGCCTTCCCTACGCCATCGCCGCCGTGGTCTCCGGTAGGCTGCCACCACGCAGGCGGGGAGGCGTCGCCGGAGTCCATGGCTCGCGGCAGCGCGACGTCGGAGGAGGAGGACATGGCCGGCGAGGCATTGGCGCTGTTGAAGAAGGAGCGCATCTCAGGCGAGGAATGCGCCCCCGCCGGCGAGAGTGTCTGGAAGGTTAGGCCGTGTTCCGATGGCCGGAGCTCCCTGGAAGCTCCGGCGAGAACAACTCCGGCGAAGAAAATCAGGGCGAACGGAACGGCCATGGAGAGTGAATTATGGTTGGAGTGACAGTGAAGAGAACGAAGCATATATATAGAGTGAGAATGTTGAAGACGGTGTCGTTTAGGAATAAACGATGATTAAAGTCAAAGAAAGAAGAAGAGTGGTTTTTGTGTGAACGTTGGAAAATAAATTGACGTGTTCTAGCTAAAAATATCTAACAGTAAAAATTAAGAAAATAAAAATATTTTTATAAATTAAAAATAAAAATTTTGAAAAAAAACATATTAATTTTAATGAGTGATCGATTTATTATTATTATTTTTCACAAATCTTTATAGTGAAGATTTTCAACCATTTAAGTCTGTGTTTACAATGTGTCGGAGGAAAAGGTTCTCGCCGCTATCTCCTTTGTCTTTTTACTAATCTCACTTTTGTCTTTAACTATTCTCGTGATGTTTTTATTTCAAATTTTGACTTTTTTATTCTTCTGATTAAATAAGAAAAAAAAATGGAAATTGCATATGAATAATACAACTTACTTTTTTAAAGGAAATGGAGTAAGAGGTATATGGTTTATTTTAATGGCTGATGAAAATTGTTATTTCTTGCTCACTATAAAATAAATTTTAATTAAATACCAACTGTAACCAACCAAACAAAAATTTAACTTCACCCATCATTTCAACGTCTTCCTTTATCTTTAACACTATTTTATTGGTGATAAGAGAATCCATGTAAATGCCACACATGTACTCGTGTGGCTCACCAACATTTAAAAATCTTATTTTTGTTACTAAAGTTTGAAAATTTTTCAACTTAGTCTTCAATCATCTTCTATCATCAACCAACTCTTATTTCTTAGCTTCATGAAAAAACTTTAATTTCTCTTAACTATATTTTTAATTAATATAAAATCTTCAATATGGTATACATGTATATAGAAAATGTATGTAAGAATCTACCAAGAAGAGGGAAAAAAAAAAGTAAAGGTGAAGTGAGTGGGACAAGAATTTGTAAAGGAAAATTCCGAAGATGATGGCGGGTTTTACTCATCTCATAGAATTGCTTTTGTGGAGAAAAGTGGTAGAAACAAGGAACTAGGAATAGTATAAAAGAACAAACAAGTAAAAAGGAAAAGGTAACAGGGCAAAGCCATGTTCCAATTTGAGTTCAAAAGATACAATCCATGTACAAGAAAAAGAGAAAAGAAAAAAAGATACATTCAGTGTAGTAGTTTTTTTTTTTTAGATTATATGCCTCATCTATAAAAGATGTCTAGGGCTTTAGTAATTTTTCATCATGATTTGATCTTCATGCACCCAAAACTTTGCAGAATAAACAATTCATCCATGGTGTATTTTCTTTGGGATGAAAGAAGAAAGATATGAATGTCATGTATGGAGTAGTTATGTGTGTTTTAAAAGGTAAAAGTTCTACATTGTTTAATTCAAATTTCTTTCAAATGATTTAAATATCAATACATTTATACTTTCAAATTGAGAAGTAAAAGTTTTATTATTTAAAGGAAGTTGAGACATAAAATAGTAGCTTCTTTAAAATTTTAATAAATCCTAGTGTATCCTATTATAAAAGGTTAAATCAATTCATTAGACTCAACCTTCATTAATCATTTAACATAATTAAAAAACAATAAAACCAAGACATTGAAATCAAATTAAGTATTTTGATTTAGAATTGAGTCTTGTTTTAATTATGCTATTGATATAAAGTGTGCACCAACTTTAGCAATTAATTATTTAACAAATCGTTTTTGTAATTTTCTTATATTATCATCTAGTAAAGTATTGTTCAATCATTAAAAGAATTTTATATAACCGTGGTATCTTGAAAATTTTAACTATCTTCTAGCAATGCGGCAGCATATTATTTTTAAGGTTTTATCTGTAACAAAATTAAAAATAAATAAGCATGGCAATAAACAGATGCAATAATCGGGTTGTATAATTATGAAATCTTAAATTTATATGTCTTTATTACATTCTGCTGGAATAGAATAGCTGATATAATGTTTAAATTATTTTATTTTGAAAAGGGAAAAAACTCAGCCAACATTTTCCTCTGTTTATAATATAACGATAAGCTATTTTGAAAATAATTGAATAAACTAGTTCATACATATGTTATTTAATTATTTATTAATAATTACATGAAATAAACCATAATCATAAATGTCACATGTTTATTATTTATATCTTTATTTTGGAATAACTCTGTCAGCTTTAAAAATTACTCATGATTAACTTAACTTGTTTACTTCAATAACTTTTTACTATATTTTGTTATAAATTATCATGTAAAAAAAAGTCTATTAAATAAGTATTGAACTAATTTATTTGGTCAAACACATCTATATTTATTTGTGCCTACTTATTTTTAAAATACAATTGTAAATTTGTCTAATTAAGATTTAATTAATTGACATCAGTCGTTTTTATCCATTAATTAAGCATGATTAATACTAATCATTATGTGTTGCTTCAAAAGTATAAGTGACTAGTTGGTTTTATTTTGACTTATCTAGTCTCTGATAATTTAATTAAAAAGGATAGATCAATATGTGTTGTCATATTCAAAAAGGGTTGTGGATTCTAACCTATTTCACTAATATATATATATATATATATATATATATATATATATATATAATAAATTAAATTGCACTGTAGTTGAAAGTTGAAAAATATCTAAATTAAAAATTCCCAAATAACACTTGCAATCCCATAGCAATATTAACATATTTTAATTAGTTTAATTTTAAAAATCTTAGTGTTTATGTTAACAACCATAGCTTTGATAATATATATATATATATATATATATATATATATATATATATATATATATATATATATATATATATATATTTATATATA
>Ga0209700_107649_pt1 | contig 14890 bp, 2 predicted proteins | sample SiratroredBW_FD_187528 | JGI IMG/M metagenome (GOLD analysis project Ga0209700, IMG submission 187528) | Root nodule microbial communities of legume samples collected from California, USA - Siratro red BW (SPAdes) (version 2) | ecosystem: Host-associated > Plants > Roots > Nodule | place: USA...
CTTTAATGTTAAATTTTATTAATAGTATTAGTATTATTAATATTACTTTGATATTATATTTATTAATATTATTATTATAATTAATATTAATATTATCATCAATGTTATTATTAATATGATTACTATTATTATTAATATTAATAATAATAATATTATTATTATTATTTTAATACTATTAATATTATACTTATGACAAAAATAATAATAACAAGAGTTATAATAAGAATAATATTAATGAGTATATGATCATAAATTTAATATGGGTGTAGTTGTTATAATTTGTGTATTATGCTTAAAGACCTGGTTCCAATCATTCTCTCAACACTTTGGGTTAATTAATAATAATGTAAGTGTTATTAATAATAAAATTAGTAATAATAAAAGTATAATAAATAATTTTAATGATAATAAATAATATAATATAATAATAATTGTAATAATAAATAATTTTTTAAAAATATTTTGTACTCATATAAATGGGTAAGTAATTATCTACAGAAAAATTTGTATATAACATCCGTATGTAAATTACATATACCCTTATTACATACGCTGTAGATAATTTTGAATTACATATAAATTTTGTTCATTACATTAGAATTTTTGCTATATGTAAATGTTATTTTTCTTGTAGTGTATAAATCATGTTAATTAAAAAAAATTATAGTACTATCTAAATCATATATAAATAATTTGTTAGTTTAACATTGAAAGAACTACTATATATATAGAGAGAGATTTAATTACCACAATTATATAATCAACTTAAGTCCAAAATAAATAAATAAAAAACAAAAAAATTATCTAATGTAAACGTAGCGGAGTACATCTTAAAAATAATTAAATAATTAAATACTAATTTTAAATATATTACTATTATAATTTAAAATATAAATGATAAAATTATAATTAATAGCATAACTAAATTTATTTTATATATTTATAACTAACTTATACTAATATAATTAATGGAAAATACAAAAGAAATCTATAAAAGTTATTGGAGCAACTACCTTCGAAGAAAAGAAAAGTCATTATTATCAGATTAATGACTTTAATGTAAAATTAAAGGTAAATTTATACATTCAATGACTATTTCTCTAAATTTTTTATTTTTCTAATTTTATTTATGTCAATAAATTTATGTTAAGATTATCTTCCTTTTAGCGTTCCACTTTTTTATAGAATCTTATGTGTCACGTGATTTTAATAGAAAAAATTTTATACGATAAAAATAAATTTTATTATTACCTTTCAAAAATAATAGCTTAACAACTGTCTTTATTAATATAATAAAGTAATAAAATCTATTATTATAGTAATAAAGTGAGCTGTTAAGGAATTATTATTTTAAAAAACACCCTTTTATAATATCTATATTTTAATTAAGTTTTTTTTGTCGTTGATATTTTTAAAGTAAAAAAAATGTATTTTTTCTCACATTGATCTTAAATTTCATATAACATGAAAATGTTATGAAATTCATATTTTATTCTTATCCTAAAATTACACATTCAAAAATCTCGTTAGCTTGTCATACTTGTCTTCAAAATTGTCAAATGAAGCTTTAGTGCTGAAAGATGTTCCAAGAAATTCATCTTCTGTAGCTCCAACTATTTTTTACTTCAATTCATAAACCGCATTATGTTCTTGCCTCAGTTTTTTAAACATATATCATAATGTTCTTTCCTCTAATAGAAATATAACTTCATCATGACACACACACACTTAACTTTCTAATATTCAATGTGGAAAACAATAATGTTAATTTTACTCTTTCTATGTATATAATCATACATAATGTGAAAAATTATAATTGTTTTGAGTTTTAATTTTATTCAAATGGTTATATGTTTTAATATATTATTTTTTGCCAGATTTAAAATTAATTAATCATTAATTTGAGAAAATAAATAAATAATTAACATATCAATCCTGACCAGATTTAACCCCCCTATCTATCTGAATTGACAAAACTTCATCTTAAAATTAATTTTAGACTATACATTGGAATATAACTACAGTTCCTGAATGTTTGGCCACAACTCAAATCTTCCCTTCTTTAAGGCTTTCATCATCCAGTGTTGGTAGCAGAAGTATTTAAAGCCCATAGCAGCCACTCCATAGTGCACCTCATATCTCACCTCATCACATTATCACTCTTCACTTTTCTCCAAAACCAATGATCCCTTCATTTTCCCTCCATATTATTCCTCTTCTTATTTTTAACATGCTCCTACTGCCACCGCCTTCGCCGGCGGAAGCCTACAAGGGACAGTGGCAGCTCCTCCAACAAAACATAGGCATTGTGGGCATGCACATGCAGCTCCTCCACAACGATCGCGTCATCATACTAGACCGCACTGACTTTGGATTATCCAACCTAACCCTCCCCGATGGAAGATGCCGCCACGACCCACATGAGAAGGTCCAAACCGACTGCACCGCACACGCCATCGAATACGACGTCGCAAAAAACACAATCCGCGCCCTCTTCGTCGAAACCGACCTCTGGTGCTCCTCCGGTTCGGTTTCTCCCGACGGAGCATTAGTCCAAACCGGTGGCTTCAACGACGGAGACCGTGCAGTCAGAACCATGCACCCGTGCCCCAAATGTGACTGGCAAGAAGTCAAAAATGGACTCGCAGCACGAAGATGGTACGCCACAAATCACATATTGCCAGATGGACGACAAATAATAATCGGCGGAACAAGACAATTCAACTACGAGTTTTACCCCAAGACACCAACCACGGCTAACACTTTCAGTTTAGCTTTTCTCTCTCAAACAAACGACCCCAATATCGAAAATAATCTCTACCCTTTTGTTTTCTTAAACGTCGATGGCAACCTTTTCATCTTCGCAAACAACCGCGCTATCTTATTCGATTATAAGAAGAACGATGTAGTCAAAACCTACCCTCAAATACCCGGTGGAGACCCACGCTGCTACCCCAGTACCGGTTCCGCGGTTTTGCTTCCGTTGAAGAATCTTCGACAACCGAATGTGGAAGCTGAAGTTCTAGTTTGCGGTGGGGCCCCGAAAGGGGCTTTTGGTGATACCCGCTCGGGTCGGTTTCGCGAAGCTTTAAACACGTGCGCTAGGATTAAAATAACCGACCCGAAACCGAGTTGGGTGATGGAAACCATGCCGGGTGCGAGACTCATGAGTGACATGGTTTTACTCCCAAACGGTGACGTTTTAATTATTAATGGAGCTTCAAAAGGGGCTGCGGGCTGGGATTTGGGTCGGGACCCGGTATTGAATCCATTCCTTTATAAACCGAGTTATCAGATCGGACGGAGATTTGAGCTCCAAAACCCGTCCAGTATTCCGCGAATGTACCACTCCAGTGCCGTTTTGCTTCGTGACGGTCGCGTTCTTGTGGCTGGGAGCAATGCTCACGAGTTTTACAATTTCACCAACGTATTGTTCCCAACAGAATTACGGTTGGAAGCGTTTTCTCCCTCTTATCTTGAGCCCGGATTCTCTAACGTGCGTCCCACAATAGTGTCCCCTTTGTCCCAAACAAAAGTGAGGTACGGTGAGACATTGAACGTTAGATTTGAGGTGACCGCGAGTTTGGCTAAGGATTCAGTGTCGGTTACGATGTTGGCGCCGCCTTTTGCCACGCACTCGTTCTCCATGAATCAGAGGCTGTTGATTCTGGAGCCGCAAAATTTGAGCAAGGTTGGGAAATCAACGTACGAGGTCGAAGTTACGGCGCCGGGTTACGGTGATCTTGCACCGGCGGGTTTCTATCTGCTATTTGTGGTCCATCAAGAAATTCCAAGCCCTGGTATTTGGGTTCAAATGCGTGAATTTTCGTAGCTGATTGCGTGGGGATTTATAAACGTAACATTAGAGGAAATAAATTTTTCTATTATTCTTTATGTATTTTCTTTTCAATTCTTACTCATTTCTTATGTAAACTATCCTTCATTGAGTTCATTTTATGGACTTAGTGTAATTTATTTATCAAAATGAATAAATTTATTTTTTGTTTTATAAAATTGGATATATGGTGGAGTGATGATTTTGGAATAAAACAAATCATTTATTCAAATATGACTTTTATTTTAGGTAAACTTTGTACCTAAATTATTTTTTTTTTAATTGAAGTAATCATGCATAATATTATTTTTAATTAAAAATTTTAATATTGAAGTCATGGTAACCATAATGACTTCAATTAAAGTAAATTATTTAAATGAAAAGTTATATTTAGATATATAATAATTTTTTATTTTAAAATCATTACCTCAAATACAATTTATCCATTTTTTTTAAACAAATTTATTTGTTTTGATAAATCTATAAAAAAAATCACTAAATCCTTGAAAAAAAACTTATTTTTTCTTAAAAAGCTATATATATATATATATATATATATATGAAGACGAGAAAGGATATTTAAAAATGTCAAGTTTTTTTTATTCGAGTGTGAAAAAAATGATAGAATTTATTTTTAAATGGACTACGAGAACAAAAATCTCTTTAACGAGGTACCCTTTTTAGTAATTTTCTTTTTTATTTTAGAAAATAAAAGGTTATATTTCTATTTAATAAAATTTAATATGGCGTCCCCTCATTTAAGAAGGTGGAATGACACTTCTCAAGTTTCTTTTCTTTTATCCATTAAAATAAGACATTTTCTTATCTATTTCACTTCTTCCCTTCCAAATATTTTTTTTCTTCTTCTTTATTTCACTCACAATACAAAATAAAAGAATTACGAAAATCTAATTTTGAAGCACTATTACGTTAAAAGGTTTATACTGGAAATCAGTTTAAAATCACTTTAAATATAATATTTAATAAAAATATTATAAAAGGGATATTTTTTATCCGTATGAAGATCCATCATTTGAATGGTAGTTTTTTTAAAAAAAAAATGGTAATTTTTTTATTTGATTCTTTTAAATCCCTTTATTTAAGAGTTCTTTAACCACTTATTTATTTTAAATGTATAATTTTTATCTTTATTTTTCAATTGAATTTTAATATTTTAAAAATAAACTATCAATACTTTAAAAAATATTTGTTACAATATAAATTATTTATCATAAATATTTATAATTTATATATTGCAAAGTATTTATTCATAGTGAATTTTAATTATGATATAACTTGTTTACTAAAAGATAATAATTTATTAGAAAATTTAACTATGAAAAATAAACTTTTATTCTATGCAGTACACATACTAAAATACTAGTTACTGATATTTTAGTTCTTATAATACATAGGGAGAACTGTTTGTTCTATATAATAAATAAATATCTTCAAGCACCCAAATTATATTATAATTACAATTTTTACTGGCATCTGAACAAAAAAATCTTGAAGACTCTACCATCACGTGTAGCCTTCTTAATTTGTGTATTGTGAAACCCAAACCTTTTAATTTGAAACTGGACGAATCTAAAATAAAGGGAACGTGAAGCAAAATATTGCAGTATTCTGTGATTCCAATTCACTCCTTCTGCACACAAAATATATAAAATGCTGTCAAATTAAAGCTCATTGTAGTGTTTATGCAAATGGTTGTACAAATTATAGAAACTTAGCGATGAAGGAATGCATAAAACTATACAATTTTGTGGAATAAGCAAATATAACATATCAATTTTCCACCCAATTACAAAAAAATAAAATTATCAACTGCTGTGAAAAAATAGTTAATGATGACTAATCTCAATGGCCTAAGATTTTGTGAGTATTTATAGGGAGATATAGACCATATATCCATTGGTGAAACTTTAGTTACAGTCTTGAATTTGATATTTGAGTGTTATAAAAAATTATTAAAAATTGATTTGATATTGTGGAGATCTTAGTTAATGTAACATTAATGAAACTTTGTAAAATTTATAAGAATCTAAATTGAAACAAAATTTGCAAAAATATTACACGAGACTTATAAAACCTTTTGTATTAAAGATACTCTAATGGGCACCAACAAGCCAGGATGTGACACTTCCCAACATCATGCACTGTACATGCTTTGGAAATTTAGTTCAAATGTATCAATGCCATTTAATACGGTATGGTCATTTTCATCCTTAAAATAGAGGAATCTATTTGTTTTTGTTTTCAAAAAGTTCAGTGGCCTGTAAAATTAGTTATTAAATTTTTTAAAATGAAAATTTTAACTGTTTATAAATTATTATAAATTTATTTTCTAAAAATAGTTAATGTTAAAAGATTTGTATCAAAAATAAATTTGTAATTATTTTTAATCAATTTAAAAAACTGTTAACATGTTATAAAGAGAAGTGGCAAGAGATAGAGGTACAATCAAATGACTTTCATGGTGGAGATAAACTCACATGTGGGACATCCTTTAATAACTTTGGACATCAATGTAAAATTAAATTAGACAAACCACACAAGTTGAAAATGCCACATAGATCAAAGTGAACAAAGACTACCTAAAAAAAAACCAAATATAGATGAAAACAATGAGAATAACCAGCAAAAACTTAAAAACACATAAAAAAAAATGAATAACAAAACATTGAAAAATTTAAGTTAAATAATACACTTATTATATCAATTGTTAAAATAATTGATATAATAAGCCTATGCCAAAATATTATTTTTAATTGAAACATACAGTCTCATTTTCTACATTAGTTAGAAACTCATTCTATTACAACAGTTTCATTAACCATCAATATAAAAAGCCATCTTATTATATCAATTAAAATAAAAAACGATGTAATAAGTGATGATGTATTTTTAAAAAAATATATATATTTTTTTGAGATTTTTATATACTATTTTCTATATCAATTGTTTCTAACAATTAATGTAGAGTGAGTTCTATTTTCGCTACACTTTAGTAATATAATATATTTTTCATTTATTTATAAAATCATCATCATATTTTTATTTATACTACTCTCTTTTTACCTGACATCATATTTTATAATAAAATCTTATTTTTCATTAATATTTAAATAAACTAACCGTTCTAAAATTATAACTTATTTTCTTTTTTGAAATTCAAATAAATGCTGCGTAAGCAACTTGTTCAAACCTTTAGTAACTTACTAATATGACAATCCAGTATAACAAATTTCAAATTAATAAAATGTATATAGATAATATGATTATAATTTAATTGAAAATTACTTTTTTTAATTTTCAAATAAAGTAAAAATTATAGTCGTGAGTGATTAAATATAGTTGGTTAGTAATTAAAAATAAGAAATACATAAATAAAATATTTATTTTTTCTAATAATGATTTGGTAGAAAATGTATAACTCAATTATATTTAATTTTATGTGATTAATTAATTATTTATAATGTTTTCCTTTGATTGGTTTATTTACATATAAAGTTGTAATTGTCCAATTCAAATTAAGTTAACTACTGTAATATGATATTAAAAAGCAAATATGGTAAACAAATTACACATATGTTTTTAATTAATATATTTTTTTAATTGTATTGTATTTACCTCGTGAAAATTGTAAACAGTACACCTAAAACTCCTAAATTTTTATCAAGCAATTTTCCCCTTACCATTACCAACTTCCCTCTATCATTTCTCATCTTCCGTCCTCTTCAATTTGTGCGTCTAAGCTAGGCAATGAAGTTTTTTCCTTTGTCGAATCGTACTATGATTGTAATTGTAGGATTCAACTAAATGTAGTATAAAAGAATTTCAATTTAGTCATCATTTTTCATACAAATATAAATCTCTAAATAAATTTAATATTATTTATGCATTATTATCTATGAATAAAATATAGGTTATGATTATCAACAACTTAAATTAAATTTATAGATAATTATCTAAAGATAAAATAAATAATAATAATAATAACAATAATATTATTATTAACTATTATTAACATTATTATTACCGTTAACATATTAATACTATTAATGTTATTATTAAAGTTTCCTATTAATATTATTAATATCATTAATATTATTATTAATATTAAGTTAAGTTATCTTTAATATAAACATTTCAGGTAAGTGAAACAACTCATTTTAGAATGAAAAATTATTAACACTACTTAATATTAGTATTTATCTATCAATTTTATTCAATAGAATATTATATAATAATAAAATAATAATTTATTTAAAATGGTTATATTTTAATTTGACAAATTATATCCATTTATAACTAGTAGCATATGTATTTGAGAAAATTGATATTTTAACACGATTTTAATGATATTTTAACAAAATTTTTAAAATTATTTTTATTTGACGTCCTGGCGTGGTAAAGAAAAAGATAATATTTTAATGAGTTATGAGTTCTGTATAATTATGAAATTGTTTTAAAATGTATAACAGTCACTAAAAGAAAAAAAAGAGCTAGAGATCAATATTTAGCTACCAAATTGTTGCTAATTGTGACCAAAATAGTTATCAAATTAAATTTTGGTTGGTAAATAACTACAAAATAAAAGTAATGATTGAATTTAGTGACAAATTAAGTCAAATAATTGGTATCTAACATTAGCTACCAAAGTTTTAGTTACCTATACAATTAAATTCTAAATTAATCTCTAACATTAGATACCAATTTAGAATCTAATGGCATATGTCACTAAAACTTTGGTATCTAATGTTAGATACCAATTATTTAACTTAATTAGTCACTAAATCCAATAATTACTTATATTTTGTAGTTATTTAGCAACTAAAATCTAATTTGGTGACTATTTTGGTCACAATTAGTAACCATTTCTTTTGATAGCCACAAATTGATTTCTAAACAACTTTTTTCTTGTAGTGAGTGGTTTGGTGGTTTACAAGTGATTTTCTATGTTTTGATATGTGGTTTACTGATAGGTACTTTTGAACTTGTCTAACAAATACAAAAATTAGAAACTTCATGTCCTTCTGATTGGTATCCAACAAAATTAAAGTGGAAGTACTCAAAGAAATTATGAAACTCTTTTAAAATGTATGATACCCACACCAAGATATATAGTTTCATCTGATTTGGTATGTGATTTATTAAGAAAAACTTTTAAACTCATGTTATAAATATGAAAAGTAAATATATGTTCATGTTGCTCTCATTTTGAAAAAAATATAATTCTAATATTGTGTAAAGAAATACATCCTTTCATTTGTGATCTAACAAGTACTTTCAGAAAATTACAAATTTTTTTTTAAATATGTTTTCTCAATTTTGATAAGTGATTTGTTGATACGTATTTTTAAACTAAAAAAATTTGAAAAGTAAGAACTTGGTGTGTTTGTATTTCTTCTCATTTTAAAAAATACAATTATATTGTTATTAAAAATAATAATATTTAATTGATTTATTGTGTTTTAATACTAGTTTGCTGATAAATAGTTTTTCAATAATAAAAAACGAAACTCCCGTATAAACTTAGCAAACGTTAAGTAAATAAAGAATTAATTTTTTCCTAATGTCAACGTATCCTTACGATCCTTTATTTAAAGCCACTAGCAACCACTCCACATTGCACCTCATTTCACCCCACCCCTTTATCACTCTTCACAGTTCTCCAAGCCACCAAACCCACACCAATGATCACTTCCCTTTCCCTCCATATTATTCCTCTTCTCATTTTCCACATGCTCCTCCTCGCACCGCCTTCGCCGGCGGAAGCCTACAAGGGACAGTGGCAGCTCCTCCAACAAAACATCGGCATTGTCGGCATGCACATGCAGCTCCTCCACAACGATCGCGTCATCATACTAGACCGTATGGACTTTGGATTATCCAACCTAACCCTCCCCAACGGAAGATGCCGCCACGACCCACGTGAGAAGGTCGTCAAAACCGACTGCACCGCACACTCCATTGAATACGACGTCGCAAAAAACACATTCCGCGCCCTCTTCGTCCAAACCAACCTCTGGTGCTCCTCCGGTTCGGTTTCTCCAGACGGAGCATTAGTCCAAACCGGTGGCTACAATGACGGAGACCGTGCAGTCAGAACCATGCACCCGTGCCCCACATGCGAATGGCAAGAAGTTGAATATGGACTCGCAGCACGAAGATGGTACGCGACAAATCACATCTTGCCAGATGGACGACAAATAATAATTGGCGGAACAAAACAATTCAACTACGAGTTTTACCCCAAGACACCAACCACGGCTAACACTTACAGGTTACCTTTTCTCGCTCAAACAAACGACCCCAAGATCGAAAATAATCTCTACCCGTTTGTTTTCTTAAATGTCGATGGCAACCTTTTCATCTTCGCAAACAACCGCGCTATCTTATTCGATTATAAGAAGAACGGTGTAGTCAAAACCTACCCTCAAATACCCGGTGGAGACCCACGCTGCTATCCCAGTACCGGTTCCGCGGTTTTGCTTCCGTTGAAGAATCTTCGACAACCGAATGTGGAAGCTGAAGTTCTAGTTTGCGGTGGGGCCCCGAGAGGGGCTTTTAGTGATTCCCGCAAGGGTCGGTTTCGCGAAGCTTTAAACACGTGCGCTAGGATTAAAATAACTGACCCGAACCCGAGTTGGGTGATGGAAACCATGCCGGGTGCGAGACTCATGAGTGACATGGTTTTACTCCCAAACGGCGACGTTTTAATTATTAATGGAGCTTCAAAAGGGGCTGCGGGATGGGAATTGGGTCGGGACCCGGTATTAAATCCATTGCTTTATAAACCGAGTTATCAGATCGGATGGAGATTTGAGCTCCAAAACCCGTCCAGTATTCCGCGAATGTACCACTCCAGTGCCGTTTTGCTTCGTGACGGTCGCGTTCTTGTGGCTGGGAGCAATGCTCACGAGTTTTACAATTTCACCAACGTATTGTTCCCAACAGAATTACGGTTGGAAGCGTTTTCTCCTTCGTATCTTGAGCCCGCATTCTCTAACGTGCGTCCCACAATAGTGTCCCCTTTGTCCCAAACAAAAGTGAAGTACGGTGAGACGTTGAAGGTTAGATTTGGGGTGACCGCGAGTTTGGCTAAGGATTCAGTGTCGGTTACGATGTTGGCGCCGCCTTTTGCCACGCACTCGTTCTCCATGAATCAGAGGCTGTTGATTCTGGAACCGCAAAATTTGAGCAAGGTTGGGAAATCGACGTACGAGGTTGAAGTTACGGCGCCGGGTTACGGTGCTCTTGCACCGGCGGGTTTCTATCTCTTATTTGTGGTCCATCAAGAAATTCCGAGCCCTGGTATTTGGGTTCAAATGGCGTGAATTTTCGTAGTTGGCTGCGGCCAGTTACTTTCAACTTAATTTTAGTTTATCGTGATAATTTTGAAGTTAGAACAAATAATACAACAGCTAGAGAGGAACTATGGTAAAGACACAGAAAGTAAAAGTCTTACTTCATTAATTTAAAACTGTCTTGGCAGTGTGGGAGTTTATTGACAGAAACATATGAGGAAATAAAATTATTTATTATTGTTTATGGATTATTCTTTTCAATTCTTACACATTTCTAATGTAAACTGTCCTTCATTTCTAGTTTTTGTTTGGATTTGGTGTAATTTATTTTAGATTTATTAAAATAGATGAATTATTATTTTTAAAAATGAGTATGTCGTTGAGTAATAACTTTGAAATGAAATAAATCTCAAATATGACTTTTGTTTCACGGAAATTGGTTTTAACTGAATTATTATTATTTTTAAATGAAGTCCTCCTACATAATACTATCTTTAATTGAAAAAAATTAATATGGAAATCGTGCTAAGTATAATGAATTCAATTAAAACAAATTACTTGAAGGAGAAATTGCATTTGGATGCACAATTTTTTTATTTATTTTAAAATTATCACCTCAAATGTAATTTATCCATTTCTTAAAATAAATTTATTCATTTTGACAAATCTGAAAAAAAAAAAACTACACCAAATCCTTTAAAAAATTCATTTCTCTTGGAAAACTTTTCAAACTTTCAGTTTCTTGTGAAATTAATGTGAAATATATTTTAAATTTGTTTACTGATAAATAAAGATATAAATGAAATGATTGGAGAAAGGTTACTTAGAAAAGCGATTTTTTTTTTATTTGAGAATGAATAAAAAAATGATAGAATTTATTTTTAAAGGGACCACGCGAACAAAAATCTTTTTAACGAAGTATCCTTTTTAGTAAAAAAAAAATATATTTTAGAAAATAATGAAGTAAAAGGTTAAATTTCTATTTAATAAAGTTTAATATGGCATCCCTTCATTTAAGATGGTAGAAATACATTTCCAATTTCTTTTATCCATTAAAATAATACATTTTCTTGTCTATTTTATTTCTTCCTTCCAAATTTTTTTATTTTTTCTTCTTTATTTCACTCACAATACAAAATAAAAAATCACGAGAATTTAATTTTGAAGCACTGTTACGTTAAAAATTTTATACTGGAAATCAGTCTAAAATCACTTTAGATATAGTATTTAATAAAATTATTATGAAAAGGATAGCTTTTTATCTGTATGAAGATCCATAATTTGAATGTAGTTTTTTTTTTTTTCAAGAAAGTGGTATTTTTTATTTGATTATTTTAAATCCCTTTATTTAAGATTTATTATATATATATATATATATATTATAACGAACTTTATGATAATAATTTATTAAGATTTTCATAATTGAAGAGAAAATTATTTCACGTTATAGCATCTATTTATAATTTTAGTATGAGAATCGGTTAGTTTTTTAAAAAATAAATCATTAGGAACGAACAAATTCTGAGCTAACCCAGAGAGTGATGTGGCTATAACAGTTCTATATAACCAACATAGTATAATGTATAATAAATAAATATTTTCAAGCACCGAAATTATATTATAATTGCAATTTGTACTGGCATCCGAACAAAAAAAAAAAAAAAAAAAAAAAACTCTTGAAGACTTTACCATACATAGAAACTTTCTTTCTTAATTTGTGTATTGTGAAACGGAAACCAATAATTTTGAAACTGGAAAAGTCTAAAAAAAAAAAAGGGAAAGTGAAGCAAAATATTGCAGTATTCCGTGAGTCCAATTCATGCTTTCTGCACACAAAATATATAAAATGCAGTCAAATTATAGCGCACTGTCCTGTTTATGCAAGTGCCAGTACAAATTATAGAACTTTAGTGATGAAAGAATGCATAAAACTATACAATTTTGTAGAATAAGCAAATATAACATATCAATTTTCCACACAATTAAAAAGAATAAATTTATCAACTGCTGTGAAAAATTAATTAATGATGACTAATCTCAATGACTTAAGATTTTGTGAGTATTTATGGGGAGATCAAGACTATATCCATTGGTGAAACTTTATAGTTACAGTCTTAAATTTGATATTTGAGTGATATAAAAAAAATTGAAAAAGTTAATATGATATTGTGGAGATCTTAGTTAATGTAAGATTTATGAAACTTTGTAAAATTTATAAGAATGTAAATTGAAACAAAATTTGCCAAAATGTATTACAAGAGACTTATAAATATAAAACCTTTTGTGTTAAAGATACTCTGATGGGCACCAGCAAGACAGAATGTGACACTTCACAACGTCATGCACATCATGCACTATAATATATACATGCTTGAGAAATTTAGTTCAAATGTATCAATGTCATTTAATACGGTATGGTCATTTTCATCCTTAAAATAGAGGATATATTTGTTTTATTTTTCTAAAAGTGCAATGGCCTGTAAAATTAGTTATTAGAATTTTAAAAATGAAATTTGTAATTGTTACATATAAATTATTAAGAATTTAGTTTCCCTATATATATATATATATATATATATATATATATATATATATATATATATATATATATATATATATATTCGTATTTATTTTTTTAAGGTGATTTGCAATAAAATAAACAAAAATATTTGTTATTTGCTTGTTTTAAAATAAGTAGTTTAAGCGTAAATTATATATAGTTTTTGAATAAGTAACTTCAGAATAATCTTATTTTAAATAAACAAATCGGTCTAATATATTAACTTAAATCAACGTTGCTTAGAAAGCATATTGAGAAACTTGTTCAAAACTTTAGTAACTTCACAATACTAATATGACAATCCAATATAACAAATTTAAAATTAATAAAAAAGTATATAAATAATATGATTATAATTTCATTGATTTTTTTAGTTTCAAATAAAGAAAAAATTACAGTTGTGAGTGATTAAATATAGTTGGTTAGTAATTAAAAATAAAAAATAAATAAAATATTTATTTTTTCTGATAATGATAAAGTAGAAAATGTATAAATAAATTATATTTAATTTTATGTAATTAATTATTTATAATGTTTTCTATTTATTGGTTTATTTACATATAAATTTTTAATTGCTCAATTCAAATTAAGTTAATTACAAAAAATTCTTGATTTACACATGGATTATTACATATAGATTTTGATGTGTAAGTAAATTTAGCATTATATATGGATTTTACATACAGATTTATTACATAGGATTTTTATATACAGATTTATTATATTCGAACTTTATATACGGATTTATAAATAACCTATAGATCTAGATCAGTATGTAATTTACTTACACATCTCAAATCTGTATATAATTATCTAAAAATTTTAATATAGATTTGATACATACAAATTTTATATACGAATTTATTACTTTATTACATATAGATATTACATACAAATTTTACATGATCCAAATCCGTATATAATTATCTATTAATTTTTTTAATAATTAATGTTATTAAAGCTATAATAATTATTATTAACATTATTATTAATTTTAATAATATTATTATTATTATCATTAATTACATTAAAATTATTATATATATATATATATTGTTAACTTACATAATTAATCATATTATTAATATTATATTTAATTTTATTTTTATTACTTTGTTTCTTATTGTTATTTATTAGTATGATTAACACTAATAATAATATAATTATTAATATTATTAA
>Ga0209700_107650_pt1 | contig 14888 bp, 11 predicted proteins | sample SiratroredBW_FD_187528 | JGI IMG/M metagenome (GOLD analysis project Ga0209700, IMG submission 187528) | Root nodule microbial communities of legume samples collected from California, USA - Siratro red BW (SPAdes) (version 2) | ecosystem: Host-associated > Plants > Roots > Nodule | place: USA...
AAAAATAAAAAAAAAAGAAAAAAAAAAAAAAAGAGAAAAAAGGATTTCAGAAGACAGAAGAAGAAACAATAAATTATGGAGTTTTAAATTAGTAAGAATAAGATATCTGAAACACGGACAAAAACAATGTGTAGAAAAAAATGTAAAGATATAAAGGAATATAATGAGTAAAAACTGACAAGATTGTTGAAAATAATTTAAATAATCCTTTAATTTATACTATTGAGATTAAATTAAATTTTTAGATCTTAATTTTAGCCTAAATTTTATATATATATAAACAAGAAAAAAAGCCTGTGCAACTTTTAAGTTGTATTTGGTTAGGTTACATATTTTCTAAAATGTTGAATTTCAAGTTTTATGTTTCTGAGGTGATTTGAAATAGTTGTTTTATTAATTTAAAATTAACACATTAGTAATTTAAATATATTATCAGTTTTCAACTGTAACAAAAATAATATTTTTCTTCAAATTTTCACCATACATCGGTAACTTTAATTATTATTATAGCTTTCAAACAATATTTGCTTGTTATCTTATATATATATATATATAATATTTCTTTTACGGATTTTATTTAAGTTGATAAAATTTTTGATATCATAGAAGTTAGATTTGATTCAGATATGTTGGATAATTGATTTAGATAAGATTTATTTAAAAATTTATCATTATAACATAGTTACATCAGTTGTTCTAATGGTTGTGGGTTTCATGATGACAACAAGAACCTTTGTTTAAATTGTTACAAAGTTTATCTTAAAGAAAATGATACTAATTAAATCAAAGGGTTGTGTGGAGTGTGAAACGAATAACATGAATAACAAAACATTTTATTTTGAGGAGTTAGCGTCATGTACTACTGAAAAGAAGTTCTAAAAGTTCTATCACTTGTTTGTGGTGTGAGTGAGAAGAACGAAAGAAAGAGATGCAAGAGTTGTAAGAAGAAGATTGGGTTATTAGGGTTTCTAAAGCAATACTTGCATACTTGCAAAATAGTTTGGAAGGAAATTAATCGTGAAGTTTTAATTAAACAAAATCCTTTATGCATTAGTAATAAACTAAAACATAGAATTTAAGATAAATTTTTCGGTTTTCTTTATTGTCCTACACTTTTACCATAATTTATATTGAATTTACGATTAATTGTCTTGGATATGCTTTAGTCATAATTAATATAGAATATGTAGTTTTAACATAATTTGACCAAAGATAACCATAACAAAAAGGAATTAGATGAGCAATAATAATAGAGGAAAAGGGACGTAATAAATTAACATAGCTAAAGGTGTATTTAAGGGGTCAAAACCAATAGAGACTGGTTATGTGGAAACAATACAAGTATACTTTTCCTGGATTAAAGACATGTGATAGTTAAAGGATAACTAGGTAGACGGACAAGTTCTCTCCATAAAATAGAAAACATGAATATTAAAAGATTTGATGCATAGGCAATTGGAATAGTACAAGTATGGCTTTCCTCGATTGAAAGTTATGATAGCTAAAGGATATCAATGTGAAGGGTCAAGGTACTACACAAAATAGAAAGCACCACCTAAAACAAAAAGCATAAAAAATTAAGCGACATCTAGCAATACAAGAAATATAAAATTAGAGTATTTAACTTTAATTTTCTTGTACTATAATTGAGAATAAATTTATTGTTTTAGATAAGATTTATCTAATCATAATTATTTGGACCTTAATTGAGATTATTGGTCAAATTTGGATTTTAAGCATATTCTATTATTTTTCTTGTTTCTAATTATTTGCAGAGATTCTATAGGTTCAAAATCTGATCAAATCTTTTACAAAGATATTCTTAAGATTTTCTATAAAGATGATCCTCTAAAATTCTTACTTGATTTAGAGCAAATATCTTTCAAATATTTTGCAATATCTTTTGTAGTAGATTTAATTATTATGAGCTGGTATCTAGAACAGAATTTTGAAACAAAATTTCTAAAAGAAATTGGGAGAAGGAAGATCTAAAGCCTTACTAGAAAGATAATATTTGCAAAATTATCTTTTGGCACATAAAGAAACATATGATAATTGCAAGGATAATATCTAAGAATTAATTTTGAGTTAATTTCATGAAGAAAAGGAGATTATAACTAGGGGCTAGAGAAGGCATGAAAGACACACACTCATGCATAACATAAACTCCTTTGAGTTGATTCTCTTGTGATTTCACAATGAATTATGAGGTTTCTGTTTAATAAGTTTTACTCTTTATATTCTCTATAACAGTTGTGTTATATTGTTGATCTTTTTTAAATTTCTTTTTGGAAAAGTATTTGTTTTTGAACACTTGTTCAAAATTCAATTATTTTTCCTTAATTAGAGTTCCTGATTAATTTGCTTAGTATTAATCAATTTCTAGTACGCTTAGTTAAGAGATAAAAGATATATTTCATTGAGTATACACTTGGAGACAAAGTGAGATATTAAATATATCAGTTGACGCTTGTTTTTTAATAAGGTTATGTTGAATTTGATTAATGATTGTTTGATTCAATTCAAATCTGTAAGGAGAACTGAATGATAATAATCTTAAGAAAACCAAGAAAGCATTTGTTGTGAAAGAACTTGACATTCAATCTATTTTCTTTATTATTTTTCCATCATCTATTTTAATTTCCTGCACAATAATCCTCAAAACCTCCTTATTTCCTTTATTGTTATTACTAACTTTCCTTGTTGTAGAAAAGTTGTGAGCATTGATTTACTGAGTTTACTATTGGATTAGTTGGGAGACGACTTGGGGTTAACCTTTCCGTATCTATACTATCATCTCTTTGGTGTTAGATAGTCTAGCACTACGTTAGGTTGTGAATACTGGAATTCTTTTAATTTGTTCGTGAAACAACTGTGATCAAATTTGGCATCGTTGCCGGGGAATCTAGTTTGAGTTTGGGTTTTAGTTTTCTTATTTATCTACAATTTTCAATTTTTTAATTCATCTCCTTAATTTTTTTTGCATATCTAACTTTATTTTTCTTTTGTTAGTTATATTCAATTAATTTTCCAGATTACTATAATGATCAAATTAAAAAATACATAGAAATTTAATTCTAAAAAAAAGAAAAATTCTTATATCTTATTTGAATTTATTTTGATTTGTCATATTTTATTTCTATATTTAATTATTGTTTTTATCTTTATTTTTATTCTTAATTTTTATTCTATTTTTAACTTCTAATTTTTTGTTGTTTTGTTTTTAGCAATTTTAATTTCAATTTTGTCTTCAATTTTTTATTATTTTAAATTTAAATTGTAGTTTTGTTTCTTTTTAATTTTTAAGTCTCAATATGTGTAAAGAAAATTTGTGAAAGTGGTCTAGGACTAACTCTGGCTAGAAAAGACTTGGTACTTAAGAATGTCTAGTTATGATTCACGTATTTTTCCTAGGAGTTTACTTAGTAATTTTTCAACATATTTTTTTTAAAATTAAATAAAGAAATAAAATAAAATAAAACTATTTTATTCTAACATTTCTAACATGGCTGAAAGAACTTTAAGAGAACTTGTTACACCAGATATGGCCATTCAGACTTTACGTATAGAATATCTTGATTTAGATGTGGTATGTGAATTGAAATATGGTTTAACCATCTTTTGCCAAAGTTTCATGGTCTTTCAGGTGAAGACCCACAAACATTTGAAAGAATTTCATTTTTTCTGCACTGCCATGAGATCGTTTGTGGTCCTAGAAGAACATATTAAGTTGAAGGCATTCCCTTTTTCTTTGCAAGATGCAACAAAATACTAGTTGCATTATTTGCCACTAGGATCAATGACCAGTTGGGAGAATATATAGAGAATGTTCTTGGAGAAATTCTTCCCTGCATCTAGAGTGACAATCATTTGTAAGGAGATATACAACATTAAACAGTTAGAGCGAGAGAGTTTGCATGAATAGTGGGAAAGGTTTAAAACACTCTGTGATGCAAACCTGTCTCCAAGACTACAGACGAGAATAAAGAGGTCATTAAGTTAAAGCCTTGATCAGGAGCTTATCAGGAGTTTGGGCCTAATTGGGCTTGTATGGGTCTTTAAACAAACTTTTGTGTTCAAGTTCAAAATTCAAGAAGATCACTCTAGAGAATTTAAAGCTTCAAGATTACAAGACCTCTAGTTGTAAATATTGTATAGGGTAGTGTAAGATTGATTTTGGGCCTTCTATTTTGGGCAAAGTATAATAAGATTTTGGACCTTGAAACCTATAAAAAAAAGTGGACGGTCACCTTTGAAAAAAGACTCCAAAAAGGTACCTCCTAAGAAAAATGAGTCTAAGAAGGCCCCACATGCAACTCCAAGTAGGTGCCTCATGGGAGCTTCTTCTCCTAGCTTCTTCTCCTAACTTCTTTTGCCACTTGCCCACCTCTCATTGGAGAGTATTTGAAGCTTGGGCTACAGGCTACCTTTGCCACATGACGCTCTCCCAATGGAGAGAATCCTCTTGTCAAGCTCCTATCGGAGAGTTTTTGAGAAACTTTCAAGACAAATCATCTTTTAGTCTATAAATAAGAAGCTTGTGTAATTGAAAATTAATATTTGAATAAGTAATGAAATGCTGGTCAATTTTTGCCTCTATACTCTTGTTCAAAATCTCTTCTTAAAGTAGTCTCTTTTTCTAGACTTGCTTTTGCTCCATCCTAGGTTGTTTGCCTAACCTCACACCTAATCCACTCTAAATACCATCTCAAACACTTTAATCCACTACAAACATCAATTATTCCTGTGCATCTACTCCAATTTTCGTTCAAAACATCAAATCTCCAAGAAGAAGTACATTGAGATATACAATTGAAGCTAGAATTGCATCACTCTGTGTGAGCTGTCCTTATCATCAAATCCATGAGAAGCCACTCATCCAGTATTTCTATGAAGGTTTGATGTTCATGGATAGGCAAATTATAGATTCAACCAGTGGAGGAGCTTTGATAGACAAGACCCCTACTGTAGTAAGACTACTGCTTGAGAATATGACTTCCAATAATGAGCAGTTTGGTACCAGAAGCAAGTCAATTACCTTACCTAGAGGAGTCCATGAAATCAATACCTCTCATGTCGCTGATCACACTAAACTAGAGAGCAAGTTAGATGATTTAGCAGCATTAGTTAAACAATTGGCTATGACTCAAGCATCTATTTGTAAATGCGCTGATCGCAGTCATTTCACGAGCAAATTAAAAGAATTCCAGTATTGTCTGCCTAATGTAGTACTATACCATCTATCACCAAAGAGATGATAATATAGATAGGGGAAAGTTAACCCCGAGTCACCTCCCAACGAATTCAATAGTAAATTCAGTAAATCAATGTTCACAACTTATCTGCAACAAGGAAAGTTAGTATAACAATAAAGAAAATAGGGGGTTTTGAGGATTGTTGTCCATGAAATTAAAATAGATGATGGAAAAATAATAAAGAAAATAAATTTGCTCTCAAGTCCTTTCACGGAAACTTCTTCCTTGATTTTCTTAAGATTATTATAATTTAATTCTCCTTACAGAGTTGAACTCAATCAAACAAGCGTTAATCAAATTCAACACAATCTTACTAGCAAAGCAAGCATCTGCTGATATATTTGATATCTTACCTCGTCTCCAAGCATATACTCAATGAGATGTATATCTTTTATCTCTTGACTAAGCGTACAAGAAATTGATTAATACTAAGTGAATTAACCAAGAATTCTAATTAAGGAAAAACAATTAAATTCTCAAGAAGCGTTAAAAAAAATATTTTTCCAAAAAAGATTTCAAAAAGATCAACAATATAGCACAATTATTATAAAGAATGTAAAAAACAAAACTATATTAAATAGAAATCTTAGTATTCATTGTGAAATCACAGGAGAATCAAAGGAGATTAGCCTTCAATGATAAAGGCACAAGAATTACAAAAGAAAATAAAACTAGACTTTATACTATGTAGTAGTGTGTGTCTTTCATGCCTTTCCCCAGCCTCTGTTTATAATCTCCTTTTGTTATCTACAACACCTAAACTATCTAGTCAAGCTTTCTACCACCTATTGGCAACGATAGATGATCCCTCACAAATCCTTCACCACTCCTCTTCGTATCTAGTGAGCTATTCATGGAAGCATTTTTTCTAACACATTCGCTCCTCCCCCTAAAACCTTCTATTTTTACCTTGTTGCACTTAGGTTCCTCACAACAGGTGTCCACACTATTTCACCAAGGTTCTGTAAGACTTGGTTAGACCCTCCAATGAGTATGAGAATAATCCATGTGTCACGCTACACAAAGGACCTTGTTTTTTACTACAAAAGAGATGGTTGAGAAGAGTAGTTGCAGTTCTTCTTTTCCCTTAAGCTTGACGAGGGAGTTTTTCTTTCCTTACTTTTTCTTACATGTTTATTCGATTGTTTTTACATTGAGGGCAATGTCTGCTTTAAGTGTGGGGGATGAGATTTATAGTTTAAGAACTATTTTTCTTTCTTTGTTTTGCTTTTACCTTCTTGTTCCAATTTCAGTTTTGTTTTAAACTTTAGTTTTGTTTCTCAAATTCTTTAACGAAAATTTGTGAAAGTGATATAGGAAAGGCTTTGGCTAAGAAAGAATTGGTACTTAAGACTGTCCATTTGTGACTCACCTCTCTTTCCTGTGAGTTTACTTGGTGAACTTTCAACATTTTTTCTTTAAAATTAAATAAATAAACAAATATTGTTCTAATTTAAAAAATAATACTGCATAATAAAAAGATTTTATGCATATTTTCAATAGATTTGAAGGAGCGTCTAGTGGCTAGTAGTTTCGTAATTACAAAAAAATTGGATTCCAAATTGGTGTTGTTTGAGTTCTCTGTAAATTGCTAAATAAGTTGATTTTTAAAACTATTGGGTTGAATCTTTTATCCCTGGTGAGATTTTGAGCCTTTTTAATGGACCATCTAAATGTCTATCTAATGTTCTTTCTAGTGTGCTTTCATTCACGTTTGCTTGTACTCTAGAACTTAATTTGATTCTCTATTCTCCAATTATGTTTACATCCATAAATTGATAGGATTGAAACATTCTTTGTGTAATTTAGTCACTTAGTCATATTAGCCTACCCTTATGATAAATCACTCGTTAACCCCTTTGAGCCTATAGCCTTTTCTTGTTTTTAACCCTTATTACAAGCCTTAAAAAACATTTTTTCCTACCATAGAAGATAAAGGAGTTTTGGAATCATTTTGGTAATAGGTTCTTGAACAAGTGTCGGGTGTAATTCATCAGTTTATCTCCTCGTTTGAATGAAGAAAAAAAAGAAGAAATAAGTATAGATTGTCTAACACACATGTTAGTCATCTACTGCATGAAAAAGAAATAAAAAAACATGAAATCCTAAAAAAAAAGGAATTGATTGTAATTTTAAAGACGTTTTGTGCTTACATTTGTTTCTAGATTTATTCCCCATTTACTCCTTTGTTTTTCAATGGTTTTAAGTCCTATTTTTCTCTCTCTCATTTTACCTACCTTTACCTTGGCCCCTTACATCCTTTACAAAGTCCTCTTGATCTTTGTCTACATGTTATTCAATTGTTGTGAATATTATAGATTTGTTAAGTCTATGATAGTGTTTGCTTGCATGAGTGTAGAGTGTATATACAAATCGAAAACACTTGAGAGTTCGAGAGTTATTTTGAGAAGATTTTATCATTTTTTATTCATCCATTTAATTTAAATTACCTGCTTGTTTACTGAGATACAGAGTTTTCCATTCACATTTTTCTTGATTCCTTGATTTTTGAAAGGTTGTATTTTTCTAGCTCTTATACATTCCTTGAGTCTACTAATGGTCTGCTATAAATCTTCTTTTGTGTTTATTTTCCTTTCTGTTGATTACTAGTTGTTTGCACAGGAGTGCAAAAGGATAAGTGTGGGGGTATTTGATAAATATATTTTTATTCACACTTAGAGTGTTTAAGCTTGATTTTCTTATACTATAATTGAGAATAAATCCATTGTTTTAAATAAGATTTACCTAATCAGGATTATGTGGAACTTAATTGAGATTATTGGTTAAACTTGGATTTTTAGCACATTTTCTTACTTTTCTTGTTTTTAATTATTTGCAGAGATTCTATGGGTTCCAAATCTAATCAAATATTTTGCAAATATATTCTTAAGATTTTCTATAAAGATGATCCTTTGAAATTCTTACTTGATTTAGAGCAAATTTCCTTCAAATATTTTGCAATATCTTTTGTAGCAAATTTAATTATTATAAGATGGTATCTGGAACAAAATTTGGAAACAAAATATCTAGAAGAAATTGTGAGAAGGAAGATATAAAGCTTTACTATAAAGAAGATATTTACAAAATTATTCTTTGACACATAAGGAAACATCTGATAATTGAAAGAATAATATCTGAGAATTAATTTTGAGTTAGTTTCATAAAGAAAAGGAGATTATAAACAAAGGCTGGGGGAAGGAATGAAAGACACACACTTATCCTTGAAAGGACTTGAGAGGTAATTTATTTTCTTTATTATTTTTTCATCATCTATTTTAATTTCATGGACAACAATCCTCAAAATCCCCTATTTCCTTTATTCTTATTACTAACTTTCCTTGTTGTAGATAAGTTGTGAACATTGATTTACTGAATTTACTATTGGATTCGTTGGGAAGAGACTCGGGGTTAACTCTACCCTACGTATATTATCATCTCTTTGGTATTAGATGGTATAGTACAACGTTAGGCAGTCAACACTGAAATTCTTTTATTTTGCTCGTGAAATGATTGCGATCAACACATCTTTGTTCAACCTCCATTCATTCATTTTCCATTCCTTCAATCTTCGCCTATAATATTTAATCCAACTTTTCAACTCCACAAAATCATTTGCACCATTTGATTTCAGTTGTGTTGGTCTAGGTTGTCGCCACTACTCCTCTTTCGTTTTCCTTCACCGATCTCTCTCCCTTCTCCTCTATCGCTGCTCCTACGTTCACCTCTGCGCGATGATGGTGTCTTTCATCTTCGCGGTGGTGGTTTTTCAGCTTGTATAGTGGTGGTTCTTCGTGGTGGTTCTTCTATGCGATGATTCAACTTTTCATGGTACCCGTTCACGATGTTCAACTTTAGGATGCCTTTAACTCTGGTAAGTGTTTAACTTTTTGGGTGCTTGTGTCTGAGCTTGATGACTTTGGTTCCTTGACAAAGATGAAATGATGGACGACGAACGCAGGTTTGTGTAAGTGGTGTTTTTTTGCTTCCTATTCATACAAAGTTCCCAAAACATCATAAACAAGTAAGTTTTATCTTAAATTTGTTTTGGTTTTTCCTCTAAAATTGGTTTTAATTTTATCTCTGAAATTTATTGTGATGAAATTGGTTTATATCTCTGAAATGGAATCACTTTTGGAAAATAACAACAACAATTTTTAATTTTTTTTATCTAGTGAGTTAGTAGCATCGACCAAGTCGACGCTACCTTTTTCCATTCTTGCATCAGTCCTAACGTGAACTAGGCCGACATTATTTGTGTTCTATCTCAAAGTTAAGACTAACTTCAACTAGCTTCCAACAATTTATCGTCTGTTATATGACAAACGCCATTCTGACTCGTAAGCATAAGTTTTTGCTCATTTGCGTCAATTTTTTATAGATGCTATTTCCTTAATTTTTTTGCATTGAACAAGAAGTTTTTTGTGTATTCTTTAGACCATAAAAGCACAACTATCAAAACTGTATATGTTTGATATGCAATTCAATACTTGGAGAAGTAGTAAATTTGTAGAAGAAATTCATGTAATGTACAAAATTTGAGGTGAAGATATCAATATCAGGTGAATATACAAAACCTTAAGTGAAGTCACAGAGACGTTGATTTGACTCAATACAGACTTGGAAAATAAATGAATGTGTAATATCTATGTTGTGTTGGAGACATTAAATGTTATATTGATTGATTTATGTGTAGTGGCTTTGATTTTGAGCCAATAGGATTTTGTAAGTAATTACATAGAGATAAGGGATATCAAATGGAAATACTTACATGACTTAGTATCTAAAGAGAAACCAGGAATCTTATGTCTGCAGAAGACAAAATTAGTTAGTATTAGAGAATTCAAGTGCTTTTCCATGTGGGGTAATAACCAGATCAAATGGGTACACAGAGGGGTTGATAAAGAGGGAGGGGGAATCTTGACAATGTGGAACAATCAAATATTTAAATGCTCTAAAATTGAGGAAGGAAAAAGGATTTATACTGATAATTGGGGAGTATAAATCAGAAAGTGGAGGTTTAGGTGTGGAGGTGGCTATTATAAACGTATACGGGCCTTGTTCAAACACTCGGAAAAATATTTTGTGGGATGAAATTGAAAATGTTAAATTAAGACAAAATTGTTCAGTGTGGTGCGTGTTGGGTGACTTCAACTCTATTAAAAGTGTGAACGAAAGAAGAGGAATTGGTAATAGAGGAGTAAATAGTAAGGAATAGGCAGATTAAATGAGTTTATTGAGAAGTTTGAATTGCATGATATACCAATGGTGGGGAGGAAATATACATAGTTTAGACCAAATGGGAAAACTTTGAGCCATATGGGCAGGGCCTTGGTATCGAAAAACTGGTTGATGTATTGGCTCGATTCAAAGTAGTATAATTTAGGTACAGAGGTTTCTGACCATTGTGAGTTGGTTGTCAAAAATAAAAAATATATACTGGAGTCTAAAACCCTTCAATGTCTTTGATGTGTGGCAACAGGAGGAGGGAGTTAAGGAATTAGTAAAAAAAACATGGGAAGGTTATAGTGGCAACATTGACAGTTTAAAAGCTTTGAAAGAAAAATTTAAAGTGTTAAAAAGTGAACTAGAAGTATAAAGTAAGGTATTGTTTGATAAAGAGAAAAATACAAATCAGAAATTGTTAGTTGAGATTGAAGGGTTGGATAAAAAAGATGACGAGGGATGTCTAGAGGAGTAAATGAGAGTGAGAAGAATGCAATTTTGAGTGAACTTAGAGGTACTAATGAAAGAGAGGTAGCTATACTATAGCAAAAATCTAGAGTGGATTAGTTGGAGAAAGGTGAAACTAATTCAGGGCATTTTCACTCTAGATTAAGATGGAGAAGAATAAAGAATGAGTTGACTGACCTAGATGTTGAGGGTGTATGAGTAGAAGACCCACAAGGTGTAAAATGACAGGTCAAGAGTTATATGGAGAGTAGATTCGCTACAAAGCAAGGGGCAGGATTGAATTTAGATTGGGTATAACTTAAGACTATCTCTGATATTGATAATGAGAAGTTGTGTGTAAGTTTTACTAAACAGAAAATTATACAGGCAGTGGATCAATGTGGTGGTACTAAGAGTCTAGGCCCAGATGGATTTAATTTCAATTTCGTTAAGAAGAATTGGAAAATTCTAGGGGCTGATTTCATTAGAGCTATCTTTAGTTTCTATAATTTGGGATTCATCCCACGTTGCTGTAATGCCTCATTTATATCTTTAGTGCCTAAGAAGGATAATTCATCATCATGGAATGACTTTAGGCCTATATCTCTAGTGGGTTGTATATATAAAGTAATTTCTAAGATGTTGGCAAATGTTAACGAGTGTCCTACTAAATGTAATTGATATACGCCAATTTCTAAGAGGTAGGGCCATGTTGGATAGTGTGTTGGTGGCTAATGAAGCAGTAGATTTCGTTAAAAAGGAGAAGAAATGTGGTGTGTTAGTCAAGGTGGATTTCGAGAAAGCATATGATTTGGTGGATTGGAAGTTTCTATTTTATATGATGGGTAGATTAAATTTTAATGGTAGGTGGATTAAATGGATTACAGCTTGTTTGGAATCAGCTTCGTCTTCTATCCTAGTGAATGGGAGCCCTATTGAAGAGTTTAGACCTAAGAAAGGGTTGACATAAGGAAACCCGTTAGCACCTTTCTTATTTTTGATAGCAACAGAGGGTCTTACAGGTTTAGTGAGAGAGGCTAGGAGAAAGAAATTGTATGAAGGAGTATTAGTTGGAACAAAGGATGTTCAAATAGAAATGCTACAATTTGCAGATGACACATTTTTCCTTTGTCAACCTTTATTTCACAATATTTTGGCAATTAAGGCCATTTTGAGAAGTTTTGAACCAGTTTCAGGACTAAATGAATTTTTATAAAAGCTAAGCAGAGGCTATGGGTGTATGTATAGAAAATCTGAAGGTGCTGGCCAAATGTTTAAATTGTCGACTGATGAATATACCATTTAAATATCTAGAGATGCTAATAGGAGGGAACCCAAGGAGAGAAGAGTTTTGGAATCCAATAATAGATAAGATAAAATTAAGACTCTCGAGATGGAAAGGGAAAGTATTGTCACTGGCAAGGGAGGTATGCTTAATTAAATCGGTTATTAACCACTAGCGTTGTTCCATCTTTCATTTTATAAAGCCCCGGTATATTTGTCTAAGATTATAAGGTAATTACAACCTAAATTTCTGTGGAGACAGTGTTAGCACCAAGGCTTGCTGAGTGATTTTATGAAGTCAACATGGATCAAAACTTGATAAGTGCATTGCTTGAAGCCATCATGGATCTTGATGGAGTTTTGGTCTAGAACTTAGGTTGGGTATGTGTGTGTGGGTTTTGGTACAAAACCATGAGTTGCATGATATATGACTTATAATAAGCTCCATAAATTCACTTTGTTTTACAAATTAATAATTGCAACTAAAATGAGCTTTAATAGATTTTGAAAAACATATTTTGAGAGTAATATCAGCTAACTATTTTTCAGAAATCAATTTACTGATTTTTTTGCGTTACGGAAAAATCAATCAATTGAATGTTTGAAAACAATCGATTGAATTTTTGACAGATTTAAAAACTAGTTTGGTTATATAAGGGTTACGAGCATTTTCTATTATACCTAAGATATTCAACTAATCAATTGTGATTTTCTAAGAGATAAAAACGTGTGCAAACCTTGAGAACTTATTCTATACAATTTACATTAAGAAAAACCTCAAGAACTTTAATCTTAGAGCTTTGCATTGAGTGGGTTTCGTGCATTCTTGGTTTTGCACCAGAGCTAAGTCTTCTACACTGATTTTCATCTATTTGTAATATGTTTTTATGTAGAAGTACTGCCGGTTTCGTTCTGTTTTGATATCTCTTGTATTGAGAGTGGTTTGGTTGCAAATTACGTAGGGTTTGTGATTTGTAATTGTGAGTTTGGTTCCCATATTATATAGGGTTTGTAATTTGGGTTTGTGTAGTAGGGTTCTACATTGTTTACAACTGTTGTGGGGTGTAGTGAGCTGTGTGCTGCGGTGTGTCGTGTTGTCTTGTCGGGTGCAAGTGTAATTGACTTTGTATTTAAATTGATATTGGTGATCCTTTTAGTGGAATTCTTTGCTTGTTGGCAAAGGACTAGACGTAGCTCTTGAGGAAGGGTGAACCAGTATAAATCTTGGTGTTCTTGATCTCTTTTTCTCTCTTCTTGATTGCTTTTCATATTTTTTGTTATATGTTCAATTAATTGTTCATAGCGCTCAACAAATTGTTCATTCTGCTATTGTTATTTTGTGTTCTCTGAAATTAATATATATATATATATATATATTCAATTGACTATTTTTGTTCTTAAATTCACATTGATTGTTTGAGTGCTTCTCAATTAACAATTTTTGTTGTTTAATTGATTGTTTTTGGGCAGTGTTGTACTGTTTTCTTTATTCAATTGATTGCTTCCACATTTTAATCTAGTGTTTTTGCTGATTGTTGAACAGTGTGTGTTAGTCAATATACTAGTTGTATTTTTCAATTAACTGTTTTTGGACTCAACTGGTTTACTCTATGATCTCAGTGAATTGCTTCTGTGTTTCAATAAACTTTTCTTTGTTGTTTTCAGTTATGTATTTTAATTCAATTGATTATTCTTGATATGGAATTTATTGACTTTTTACTGTGCACTTCAGAATAACACTTTTGATTGTTTCAATTGAGAACTTTCATTTTATATTTCCAATACTTTCCATTTTTGCAAAAGAAAATTAAAGTTCAATTCACCCCGCCCCCTTCTTGAACTCGGCCTAAACTTGTTTCCAGAAGGGGTCACGAAGGAAAGAAAATTGCATGTGTTGGTTGGGAAAATATTTGTAGACTAAATGAAGTAAGAGGGTTAGGAATTAAAGATATGTATAATAAGGTTTAGACCGAGTTCAAGAGGGGGGGTGAATTGAACTTTGAAAACTTTTCGCAAATCTGATTTATTCTTGAAGTAGAGAATGAAAATTCTTTATTCAATTGATTGATTGTGTAATTCTGAACTGTCAGGTAAACAATCGATTGTGCACAACGGAATGTATCAGAGTTAAACCCAGAATTCAGTTAAACCCAGAAAACAGTTGGCAGCGTGAAAATGTTTTAACCCAGATTTAAGATGTTTAAACACAATCCAGCAGATTAAACATAATCCAAAATCACAGTTTATTATGCAAACAGATGTTCAGAGTCTGAATAACAGTATGAACAGATTTTAATCCAGTTAATTTTAAAGATGGCAGCAGTGAATAAAGGCAATCAAGAAGAGTAGGGAGAAAAGCAAGAACACATAATTTTTATCCTGGTTCACCCTTCCACAAGGGCTACGTCCAGTCCTTTGCAAACTAGCAAAGATTTCCACTAAAACAGATCACAAGATCAGTTTACAACCCTTGCTCCCAGCAACTTACAAACTGCCCCCAGCAGTAAACCCACACCTCACTGAACCCCTCAGCTTGTGTGTAACCAGTGCAGAAACCCACTGCACCACAACACTTGCAGTCCGCAAGCAACATTGCTCCCAGCAGCACTCACCCTCTACTGAACCCTTCAGCAGATGCGAGACCAGTGCAGAACCCACTGCACCAACTCAATTACAAAC